>Ga0209738_10000011_pt1 | contig 48797 bp, 46 predicted proteins | sample TergutNc150P5_FD_187289 | JGI IMG/M metagenome (GOLD analysis project Ga0209738, IMG submission 187289) | Nasutitermes corniger P5 segment gut microbial community from laboratory colony in Florida, USA - Nc150 P5 (SPAdes) (version 2) | ecosystem: Host-associated > Arthropoda: Insects >...
CACCTGGGCGCAGTGAAAGCAAGGCCTGCGTGAACGCCGCATGAGACAGGCACGCAAAGCACAACGCAGCTATCGTCGTGACTAGTCAGGCACGATGCTCACCATGGCCGGCAGGCGGAGGATGACCTTGGCGACGCCGCGTCCGTCCAGCGCCCGCTGCACGTTCGCGTCGGCCAGGGCCAGCGCCTTCGCCTCGTCCTCGGTGATGGACGGCGACACAGCCAACTTGGCGCGCACCTTGCCCTGCACCTGGACGACCATGGTGACCGACTCGGTGACCAGCAGCGCCGGGTCGGGCGTCGGCCAGGTCGAGTTGGCGATCGACGGCTCGTAGCCCAGCAGCGCCCACATCTCTTCGGCCACATAGGGCGCGAACATGCTCAGCGACTGCGCGACGAAACCGACGGCCTCGCGCACGGCCGGATCGGCCGCCCCTGACGCAGAGGCGTCGATGACCTTGCGGGTCGCGTTGACCAGCTCCATCGTGCGGGCGATGGCCACGTTGAACCGTCCGGCGCCGATCAGGTCGGTGATCTCGGCGATCGTCTTGTGCGTCACCCGACGCAGGGCCACCTCGCCGGTCGTCGGATCGACGCCGACCGGGCTGGTCACGTCGTCAGCCAGCCGGTAGGCACGCTGCAAGAACTTGAGCGAGGACGCCGGCGACACGTCCTTCCAGTCGATGTCCTCCTCGGGCGGGCCCGCGAAGACCATCGTCAGGCGCACCGCGTCCACGCCATACAGATCGATCTGCTCGCCCAGCTCGACCATGTTGCCCAGCGACTTGCTCATGCCCGCGCCATTGAGCAGCACCTGGCCCTGGTTGAGCAGCCGCTTCATCGGCTCGTCGAAGTCGATGTAGCCCAACGTGTGCAGCACGTGCGCGAAGAAGCGCATGTAGAGCAGGTGCAGGATCGCGTGCTCGACGCCGCCGACGTACTGCTCGACGGGCATCCAGCGGCGCACGTCTTCGGGGTCGAACGCCATCTGGTCGTTGTGCGGCGAGCAGTAGCGGTAGAAGTACCAGGACGAGTCGACGAACGTGTCCATGGTGTCGGTGTCGCGCTGCGCCGGGCCGCCGCACCGGGGGCAGGCAACCTCGCGCCACGCGCGGGCCGCGTCACCGGCCAGCGGGCTGGTGCCCTTCGGTGCCAGGTCGGCACCCGCCAGGTGGGGAAGCTCGACGGGCAGCTGGTCGTCCGGAACCGGCACCTCGCCGCACGCCGGACAGTGCACGATCGGAATCGGACAGCCCCAGAACCGCTGTCGCGACAGCAGCCAGTCGCGCAGCCGGTACGTGACGGTGGGTTCGCCGGTGCCCTCGGCCTCCAGGCGCTTGACCATCGCCGCCACGCCGGCGGCCTTGCCCTCCAGGCCGTCCAGCATGCCGGAGTTGACGTAGACGCCGTCCCCCGCGGTCGCCACGCCGCTTTCGACCGGGTCGGCCTCGCCCGTGTCGATCACGACGCGCACCGGCAGGTCGTACTTGATCGCGAACTCCAGGTCGCGCTGGTCGTGCGCCGGCACGGCCATGATCGCGCCGGTGCCGTATTCGGCCAGCACGTAGTCGGCCGCCCACACGGGCACATGCTCGCCGTTGACCGGGTTGATCGCGGTCACGCCCAGGTCGACGCCCGTCTTGACGTGCTCGCTGGACTGCCGCTCGATCTCGGTGTGCTTCTTGACCTGCTCCAGGTACTCCTCGAAGGCCGGACGCGCAGAGTCGGCACAGATCTCGTCCGCCAGCGCCGAATCGGGGGCGACGACCATGAAGGTCGCGCCGTACAGCGTGTCCGGACGCGTCGTGAACACCCGGACGGGCTGTTCGCGCCCCTCGATGGCAAAGTCGACGTGCGCGCCGACGCTGCGGCCGATCCAGTTGCGCTGCATCGCGAGCACACGGTCGGGCCAGCCGCCCTCCAGCTCGCTCATCGAGTCGAGCAGCTCTTGCGCATAGTCGGTGATGCGGAAATACCACTGGTTCAGCTGGCGCTTGGTCACCGGCGTGTGGCAGCGCTCGCACTCCCCCTGGATGACCTGTTCGTTGGCCAGCACCGTCTGATCCTTGGGGCACCAGTTGACCCAGGAGTCCTTCCGGTACGCCAGGCCGTTGCGGTAGAACAGCAGGAACAGCCACTGCGTCCAGCGGTAGTACTCGGGGTCGGACGTGTGCAGTTCGCGCGTCCAGTCCAGCGACAGCCCGTAGCGCTTGAACGAGTTCTTCTGCGTCTCGATGTTCTCGTAGGTCCAGCGCGCGGGATGCTCGTCGTTCTTGATCGCGGCGTTCTCGGCAGGCAGGCCGAACGAATCCCAGCCGATCGGGTGCATGACCTCGAAGCCCTGCATGCGCCACAGCCGCGCCACCACGTCACCCATGGCGTAGGCCTCGGCGTGGCCCATGTGCAGGTCACCGGACGGATACGGGAACATGTCGAGCACGTACCGACGCTCACGCCCGCTGTCCGGCCTGGCGACGAACGTGTCGTTCTCGGCCCAATAGGCAGCCCACTTGGCCTGCGCCGCGCCCGCGTCGTACCCCCGCCGCGTCGGCCTATCCTGGTCCGTTCGATCCTGGCTCATCTGGTCTTCCTCTCCCGCGCCCCCTCCCGCGCCAGCCCGGGAAACCCGATGGCTCAGACGGGGATGCACGCGGTGGGGGCGTTCTGGTGATTCTAGACGATCGGTCCGCGGCACGCCCGCTGGGCCGACGGCCACGACGTGCAGCGTTCAGCCCTTGATGCCCAGCGCCGTGATCGGCGCCATGCGGGCATCGGCCAGGATGATCTCGGTGTCGCCGCGGTTCTTGATGAACCGCACCGACCCGATCACCTGCTGTCCCTGCCCCACGGTGCCCGACTGCAGCGTGCTGGTCGGCACCGCCTCGTAGTCGTTGCCGGTCTCGTTGTCCAGCGCCAGGAACGTGTAGCTCAGCGTGCCCGTGTCGACGGTGATCCGACACGTCAGCGTGACGCCCTGGTCATCCCAGGCGTAGTTGAGGATCTCCCAATACCCGGTCGCATCGCCGTAGCTGTCCTTGAATTCGATGCCCTGCCCGCCCGGCACCGGCGTGTGCAGCGGCTGCGTCGGGGTGGGGGTCGCAGACGGTTTGCCGCCCGGAGGTCCGGACGGACGCGTCCCGAACCAGACCATGGCGATGACCAGCGCCACCGCGACGATGCCGATCAGCACGGCCACGCCCATGTGGGATGTGCGATAGCGCTCGACCGTGCGATGCGGGCGCGGTGGATGGCCCGTGGAACCGTCCGGCATGCCCATCTGCCCCGGGGCGCCGTCTTGTCCCGCCGCGCTCGGCTGGCCCGTCGGACCGGACGGGGCTGGTGGTGCTGTGAAACGCTGCCCGGGGGCTCGCTCGAAGAAGTCGTCGCTCATCGCCGTTCAGTCTACAGACGCCGGATCCATGCCAGCTGTGCGGCGAGTAGTTATCCACAACCGAGGCTCGGTCGAGGAATTGTCCACAGGCGACACGATGGGGCGGTTGGCCGAGGCCTCCCATCGTGAGATTGGGGGTATGAACACCACGCACGAGCCTGCGAGGCTCACTTTGACAGACGAGCAGGATGTCGCGGCCGTCGTGCCCCACCTGCTCGGTTTCCATCCGAGCGACTCCATGGTCGTCATCGCCTGCCGCGACCGACACATCGAGTTCACGGCCCGCTTCGACATCGGGCTGTGCCACGATGCCGATCTGTTGCACGACGCCTTCGGTCAACTGCGCCAACCGAAGCTGCATTACCTGTTGGTCGCCTTCACGGCCGACACCGAGGCGGCGCAGGACGCCCTGGCCCACGTGGAGATCCTGCTCGGCGCCCGCCGCGTCATGCTCAGCGCCTACACCGACGGCGAACGCGTCTGGCGTCGGGGCTCGTCCGGCTCGCACCGGCTGCGCCAGCACCGGCCCGACCTAGACCGCCTCGCCTCCGATATGGGCATGCAGCCGCTCGGCAGCCGCGACGAGCTGGCGGCCTCCATCGCCGGTCCGCCGCCCGAGCGCATCGAGGCGGTCGCCCTGGCCTGCGCCGAGGCGCTGCGGCGGTGGCGCAAGCGCCCCCTGGCCGCCCGTGTGGTGCGCACCCGGGAGCTCGTGGAGGCCGGGCTGGCCGATGCCGCGCGCCTGACCGAAGCCGAGTCAGCCGAGCTGGGCTGCCTGATCGACGATGTCGAGGTGCGTGACACGGTGTGGCTGGGCATGCGGCGTTCGCGGGCGGACGCCTACATCGCGCTGTTCCGGCGGGTGCTTACGGACACGTCCGGGCCCTTGTCGGCACCGGCGTTGGGGCTGCTCGGCGTCGCGGCATGGCTGGCAGGGCGCGGCCCGCTCACGACAGCCTGCCTGGAACGCGGCCTGGGCATCGACCCGGAGTACCGGCTGTTCGAGCTGCTCGAAGAGACGATCTGCAACGCCATCACGCCCCGCGAATATGAAGACGTGCTCAGGCGGATCGAAGCCTCACCCACCGGGGCGGCGGTGCACGCCGTCGGCTGACCGAGCCGTCCGTCGGGATCGCCGAGCTGTGGGCCGGCCCGCTCGGCCGGCCAGGCGCTCCAGCGCCCTCTCGTACGAGCTGCTCGCGTCGAGCACGACAGACTCGATAAACGCCTACCGGCGCGCCAGCACGCTGCGGAGGTCGATCTTCTTGTCGTACTCGATCGAACCGTACTGGTAGATGCGCACAGCCAGCCAGAACACGGCCCAGGCACACAGCAGGGCGATGGCGGCCTCGATCAGCCCCTGCCACCACGTCAGGCTGCCCAAGGCGTTGCGGATCAGCCCGGTGACCGGCGCGGTCAGCGGGAAGTAGGTGAAGACCTGCACAACCGTCGCATTCGGGTTCGAGATGACGACTTGGACGACGAAAAGCGGCAGCAGCAAGACCAGCATGACCACGGTGAACATCGCGCTGGCGTCCTTGACTGTCGGCACCGCGGCGCCGATCGCCACGCACCCAGCCGTGAACAGCAGGAAACCTGCGATCAGCAGCAGCGCACCGATGATCATGCGCGTGGGCTCGAATTCCAGGCTTGACAGCAGCCCGCCCACCGCGCTGTGCCCGCGCACGATCAGGTAGGCGACGAGCACCGGAAGGATCGTCACCATCATCTGGATCACACCGACGATGATCAGGCTGACCACCTTGCCGGCCAGCAGCGACGACGGCTTGATGGTCGTCAAGATCATCTCGGTGACGCGGTTCTCCTTCTCTTCCAGGCTGGATTCGAGCATCCGGTTGCCCTGCATGATCATGACCAGGTACAGCACGGCCAGGAAGATCAGCGGCGGGATCACCTCGCCGACACCGCCCGAACGCTGCCCGTTGGCGTACGTCGTCTGGTCGACTTGGATGTCGCCCGTGGCCAAGGTCACCAGACGCGGATCGCCCACGCTCGCCGATGCGCTGGCCTGCAACACGCCGATCGCCATCGACGTGTACCGGCCCGAGTCGATGACGCCGACGTCCTGGCCCGCGACCTGCGTGGCCTGCGCGGTCGGGTCGGCCGGATAGTGGATGAACGCCTCGACCTTGCCGGTGAGCACATCGTCCATCCCCTGCGCCGCATCCGTGATCTTCACCCCGCCGGCCGCCCGCGCCACGGAGTCGGACACCAGGCCCGAGTCGTCCACATACTCCCAGCTGAACGACGCCGGCTGGGCCGATGTCGAGACCGCATCCGCCGTGGCCCGCGCCGAGATGAACATGATGGCTGCGAAGAGCACGGGCACGACCAGCGCCGCGATCCAGAAGACCTTGGTGCGCAGTGTGCGCTTCACCTCGAAGGCCACGACGGTCGCCAGGTTGCTTGCCATGTCAGGCCCCCCTGCTCATCTCGGCGCCGTTCTCGTCCCCGTAGACCTCGATGAAGATCGACTCCAGCGAGCGTCGTCCCGGCGTGAACGACGACACGCGCACGCCCTGGGCCATCAGGCCCGCCAGCACATCGGCCGGTTCGGTACCCGGCGCCAGCGCCACCTCGGCCGAACCCTCGGCGTCCGACAGCGTCCGGCACCCGGGCAGCTGCGGCAGTGCTGCGCCGGTGTGGCGCAGCCGCACCGTCGTGCCACCGAACTGCTCCTGCACCTGTTCGACGCTGCCATACGCGCACGCGGTGCCATCCTTGAGCAGCACGATGCGGTTGCAGATGCGCTCGACGTCGTCCATCTGGTGCGTCACCATCATGATGGTGGCGCCCTGGGCCTTCTGCTCTTCGATGATGTCCATCAGCAGGCGCCGGTTGACCGGGTCGAAGCCCTTGGTCGGCTCGTCCAAGATCAGCAGGGACGGATGGTTCATGATCGTCACGCCCAGCTGCACCTTCTGCTGCTCCCCGCCCGACAGCTTGTCCAGCCGGTTGTGCGCCAGCGCCGCGATGCCGACCCGCTCCAGATACTGCGACGCCCACGCCTGGGCGTCGCGGGCACTCATCCCCTTGAGGCGCCCGAAGTAGGTCATCGTGTCGAGCACGGGTTCCTTCTTGTACAGGCCGCGCTCCTCCGGCAGGTAGCCCAAGCCGGCGCCTTGCCCCGGGACGAACGCGCGTCCGTTCACCTGGAGCACGCCCGATTCGGGGGTGTAGATGCCGAGCAGCGCCCGGATCGTCGTCGTTTTCCCGGCGCCATTGGAGCCCAGGAACCCGAAGGTGTCACCGGCGAACACGTCGAACGACAGATCGTCGACCACACGTCGCCCGCCGAAGCTCATGACGAAGTGCCCGATATGGATGACGGCCTGCTGGTTCACGTCACTCCCCCGATCCATGAGGGAAACTGTCCTTCGCGCGCCCCTCGCCGCGGCGCGCTCGATGGCCGACTGTCACCGCGTCACGTGCGCGATGATGGCGCCGATCACGAACCCGACGCAGACGAACACCGAAGCCAGCTCGACCAGCAGCAGGCGCGAGGCGCGGATCAGCCCGGTGGGCGGATCCTGGGGATCGCGCATCTGCGCTGTCAGCGCACGCACGTACACCAGCGCCACCACCCAATCGACCACCGCGATGACGATCGCCACCGTCGCATTGGCGGGCCTGATGACCCCCGTAGCGGCGAGGCACGTGGCCACGACGGCGGCAACCGTCACCACGACAAGCCAGCCCGCCAGGAGCTTCTCTGTCGGGTTCTTCAGCAGCTCACGCAGCGAGCCGGGCCAGCCCGGATCTGCGACAGCGGCGGTTGGGGCACCGCCGAGGATCTGGTCTGACATAGTGCGTCCTCCTTCCAGGGCGCCCGGCTCAGGCGATGGTGATCACCTTCGCCGGATCGATCTCATGGGGTTGTTTCACCGGCCCATCGGCATAGCCCAGCAGCACCGACAGCCCGAAACGGAAACCGTCAGGAACATGCAGCCGCCGGCGCAGGTCGGGCCCCGCCGGCGAACTCAGAGCCACACCCGGCATCGCGGCGATGCACGAGTTGACACCCAGCGACTGCGCGGCCAGCGCAATGTGGGCTGCCAGAATGCCGACATCCAGGTCGGGGCCGTACGGGCCCTCGATGGGCTCCTCGACCAGCATCATCACGGCCGGGGCGCCGTACAGGAGCCGTCCCCCGCGGCTTGCGATGCGGTCGGCCCCCGCGGGGTCGGCCGTGCGCAGTGCGCCCAACCCGGCGATCTCGATGTCGTGCAACAGGCCCTGGTCGGTCACGCAGATGATGCGCCACGGCTGGCGGTCGACCGCACTCGGTGAGTGCAGCCCCGCCTCGGCGATCGTGGCCAGCGTGTCCGCCGGCACGGGCGTCGGCAGGAACGCGCGGCACGCAGAGCGCCGCACCATGGCGTCCAAGACGTCGTTCATGTCCGAATCTCCCTCCAGCCGATCCAATCGGTTTCAAGGTCAGAGTGCACCCCCAACCCGTGCGCAGCCTTAGTTTGGCCGTGCATGTGCGACATCATCTCACATACCGAGACGCCGCGGGCCCGCCTGCGCCATCCCCGGCTTCAGGAATGACACATCCGACAGCGTCGATGTGCACAGGTTTGCGCCTGGGCGACGAAACCGCCGCAAGCCCTTGACAGGCCCGGCGTCGGTCGCTTTACTGGAGGTGGCCTGCCGGATATGCGCCGATAGCCGACAGACAGTGACCACCGACGTTCGCACGTCCGACGATTGACCGCATTGCCAGCACAGAGGAGGGATATGGCCGCCCATCAGCCGGCGAAGGCCAAACCCCGCCGCGCCGCCTGGGCTCCGGGCTACGTCTTCATCACCCCCACCACCGTGCTGCTGACGCTGTTCTACCTGTACCCGCTGGTCCGCACGATCATCTACAGCTTCACCAACTGGAACCCGGCCGGGTTCCGGGCACCGCACGGAGTCGGCTTCACCAACTACATCAACCTGTTCCACGACGACACGTTCTTGATGGCATTCCGGACGACGCTCATCTTCGTCGTCATCGTCGTGCCCGTGGCCATGGCCTCGGGTCTGTTGCTGGCGGCCCTGATGCGCACACCCCTGCGGGGACGCACCGCGCTGCGCACGCTGATCTTCCTGCCGTTCATCGCCCCCACGGTCGGCAGTGCACTCATTTTCACGTACCTGGCCACGCCATTCGGCGGGCTATTCAACATTCCCGTCCGACTATTCGGGCATGCCGCTATTCCCTTCCTCACCACCGCACCGTGGTCGCTGGTCGCCGTCATCATCTTCTCGATCTGGACACAGGTCGGTTACACCATGATCATCTACTCGTCGGCCATGTCGGTGATTCCCACCTCGTACTACGAGGCGGCCACGATGGACGGCGCCAACTCCTTCCGGCAATTCTTCTACCTGACCGTTCCGCTGGTGAACCCGACGACGGCCTTCCTCAGCGTCACCGGAACGCTGACGGCGCTGCAGGCCTTCACGCAGATCCAGATCCTCACCCGGGGCGGGCCGACCGGACAATCGACCACGCTCCTGTACTGGGTCTATCAACAGGGCTTCGTGACCTTCAACGGCGGGGCCGCCACCGCCGGCGCCGTGGTGCTGCTTGTCATCGGGCTGATCGTGGCGACCGTCCAGCTGCGCTTCTTCGGGCGTCGAGAGCCGGTGGATCTGCAATGAGCGACATGACGATATCCCTGAGCAGCCGCCACGGACGGCGCGCCTCCACGGCGGCCGGCACGACGGCCCGCTACATCGTGCTGTGTCTGGCGGCCATCATCGCCGCATTCCCCTTCCTGTGGATGCTGCTGTCGAGCTTCAAGAGCAGCGGCGAACTGATGCTGTATCCGCCCACCTTCCTGCCGCGGGAATGGGAGTTCAGCAACTTCACGCAGGTGTTCGAGCAGGCTCCGTTCGGTCGCTTCTATGCCAACAGCCTGTTTGTCGCCGTCTGCGCGACCGCCGGCCAGGTGATCACCAGCCTGGCGGCCGGCTATGCGTTCGCGCGACTGGACTTCCCCGGCAAGAACATCGTCTTCGGTGTACTGCTGGCGGCCTTGCTGGTGCCGTTCGAACTCGTCTTCGCCCCCCTCGTCGACCTGCTGTCCGCACTGCACTGGTTGAACACCTACCAAGGCCTGATCGTCCCGAACATCGGATCGATTCTTGGCACCTTCTTGTTCCGTCAATTCTTCCGCAACATGTCGACCGAAATCGAAGAGGCCGCGCAGCTGGATGGCGCCGGCATCTGGCGACGCTTCTGGTCGATTGTGGTTCCCATGGCCGGCCCGATGATCGGCGCATTCTCCATCCTGTCTTTCGTGTACAACTGGAACAACTACTTCTTCCAGCTCGTGGTGGTCACCAAGTCGCAGCTGTTCACCGTCCAGCTGGGGTTAGCGACATTCCGCACGGTGGATTCTGCCTCCAGCTTCAATCTGCTGATGGCCGCCTCCACCTTGGCCATCATCCCCGTCGTGATCGTCTACCTGCTGCTGCAAAAGCAGATCATCAATGCGATCTCGGGCCAGCTGCGCTGACCCGACCGCCCCACCCCTTTCCCACAGACACCAACGACACATATCAACAGAAAGGAAATTCCCGATGAAGTGGCAGAAAACCGCACGCGGGGCGGCGGTCGTCGCCGTGGCTGTGGCCACCGTGTTCGGATTCACCGCCTGCTCCAGCAACAGCGGGGACACATCGTCCAGCAGCTCGGGCCGGGTGACCGTCACCTTCTGGGACCAGAAGGGCGGCGGCGCGTCCACCACGCTCGACCAGCTGGTGACCCAGTTCAACAATTCCCAGACCAAGGTCACCGTGCAGCGGCAGTTCATCGCCGGCTCGGCGACACAGTTCTCGTCGCAGATCCAGAACGCGCTGCGCACGAATTCGGCGCCCAACTTCGTCTTCGGGTACAACAACCCGGCCGGCATGGGCGACCTCATCCCGTCCGGCCAGATCATGGACATGGCGAAGTTCTTCGGCACCGGCGACTACCCGGTGGCCAAGTCGGACATCTTCCCGGGCATGGTGGCCGAGAGCACGTTCGACAACACGATGTACTCGATCCCGACCGACGGCGGTGACTACGCGCTGTTCTACAACAAGCAGACGTTCGCCGCGGCTGGCCTCACGCCGCCCCAGACGTGGGCCGACGTCACCGCCGACGCCGCGAAGCTGACCACCGGCGGCAAGTACGGCATCTACCTGCCGATCGACCCGGGCGAGTGGACGACGTTCACGTGGCTGTCCATGCTGTGGAGCGCGGGCGGCCAGTTCCTGAGCAGCGACGACAAGCAGGCGGAGTTCGACAGCCCGGCGGGCATCCAGGCGCTGCACGCCTGGACCGACCTGATCAACAGCGGCCACGCCTATCCGTCCAGCCTGTCCGACGACTCGCAGCAGACCGGTTCGCCGGGCTTCACGGCCGGCCAGGTCGCCATGTTCATCGGACGGCTCGCCGATCTCGCCCCGCTCGACCAGGCCATGGGCAAGGACGTCGTGGGCGTCACGGCACTGCCCGGCATCAACAAGCCGGCGATGTGCACGGGCACGAACGTGTCGTTCATCATCCATCACACCGACGCCCAGGACGCCGCCGCGTGGGCGTTCATCTCGTGGATCATGCAGCCGGACAACCAGACCGCATGGGACAAGGGCTCCGGCTACCTGCCCACGTCCACGAAGACCGAGCAGAGCGACGCCTGGAAGACGTACGTGCAGGCCGACCCGCGCATCGGCGTGTTTGCCGACCAGCTGACCTACGCGCAGACACGTCCGTCCATCTCACAGTATTCGGCCGTGTCCACCGCCTTGGCCGGAAACATTGAGAAGGCCATGCTCAAGCAGATGTCGCCCGAGGACGCGCTGGCCGCCGCGGCCAAGACGTCCAACACGGCCCTGAGCCAGAACTCGTAGGACCCACACGATCATCGGCCGGCGGCACCTCACGGGGCGCCGCCGGCCGGTGCCGTTCCGGCCCGCCTATGATGATGGCCGTGACGACGTCCCACACCTGCTCCCCCGCCCCTGCAGCCCCGCCCGCATTGGACGGATGGGCCCGACAGGAAACCCGGCGTGCGCTGATCGAGCGGGCCAGCGACGCCTCGATCGGCGGCGACGTCGCCGCCGCCGTCGCCCTGCTGCAGGTCGCCTGGGACACCGATCCGACGTGCGCCATGCCGGCGCCCTTCCTGGCCGCATTCCGCCACGCCGTGGACGACCCTGACGAAGCCGAGGCGTGGGCCCGCATGCGTGAGGCATGCCCGCAGACGGCGCAACGCGCTCAGGGTGTCATCGCGCAGGTCGACCGGTTCCTGGACGGGCGCCCCCGTCCCGTCCCCGCCCACCAGATCGACACCGCCGAGCCCGGCACGCTGATCTGGCTGCTCGGCTTCCACCTGAAGAAGGACTCCAGCCCGCGCCCCCGCCTGCTCGCCCGGCTGGACGCGACGGCCGCGCTGGCACGCCGGTTTCCGTCCGCGTCGGTGCTCGTCTCGGGTGGACGGCTCGGCACGACACCCCGCAGCGAGGCCTCGGTCATGGCGGGATACCTCATCGCGCACGGCGTGGATCCGTCCCGGCTGCAGGCCGAGCACTGCTCGCTGGAGACGCTGGAGAACATCTGGTTCGCCCGGGACTTCCTGGCCGACGCCGCCCCCGCCCACGTCCTGCTGGTCTCCGAAGACCCGCACCTGGCTCGCGCGGCCGCGATGCTCGACCTGACCGGCTGGGCCGCCTCGATCCGCTGCGTCACCGCCGCTGCGCTGCGCCCGCTCACCGTCGGCGACCGCGCCGCGATCTACCGCGACTGCCTGCGCCTGGCCGGATTCCCGCTCTACGAGCATCGCGCCATCGACATGGTCTGGTGCCGCACCGGAGCCGATCTGCCGCGATAGTCTGGCTGGCGCAAAGGAGTCGCCATGACCATCAACACCGTCACCGGACCGATCGAAGCCGACCAGCTGGGCCCGACCCTGATCCACGAACACCTCAGCGCCGCCGACTGGTCGATGCGCGCCAGCTTCGGATCGCGGTTCTTCCAGGCCGACAAGGTGGTGGATGCGGCTGTGCTGATGTGCGACAAGGTGAAACGCGAGTGCGGCGTCACGACGATCGTGGACGGCACGCCGATCAACCTGGGCCGCGACGTGCGCCTGATCCGCGAGGTCGCCGAGCGCACAGGCATCACGTTCATCGCCTCGACCGGCTTCTACCACACGCCCGAGCCCTGGCTCGCCGGCTTTCGCGAGGACGACCTGGTCGAGCTGATGCTGGGCGAGTACCGCGACGGCATCGACGGCACCGGCATCCGTCCCGGCATCATGAAGTGCGCCGTCGGCGATCTGGGCATCACTCCGCTCGTCCGCAAGCTGCTGACGGCCACGGCCCGCGTGGCCGCGCAGACCGGGCTTCCCGTCTTCTGCCACCACACCGTCGCCAACCGCGACGGCGGCGACATCCTCGACATCTTCGAGGCGCACGGCGCGCCGCTGAACCACGTCATCCTGGGCCACAGCGGCGACAGCGACGACCTGGGCTACCTGACGGCGATGCTCGACCGCGGCTGCTACCTGGGCATGGACCGCTTCGCCTACTGCGACATGACGCTGCCCCTCGACCGGCGCGTCGCCACGATCGCGGCGCTGCACCGCGCGGGCCACGGCGACCGCCTGCTGCTGGCGCACGACCTGGTGGTCTACGGCTTCTCGGGCAGCTGGGACGAGTTCGTCGCCACCGATCCGCTGCAGCGCGACCCGGATCTGACGTTCATCCACCGGCAGGTGCGCCCCGCGCTGCTGGACGCCGGCCTCACGCAGGCCGACTTCGATGCCATGATCGAGCAGAATCCGCGTCGATTCTTCGCGGGCGAGTAGCCACCGCATCGTCGGCTCCCCGCCTTTGTCGTCGCCATCCCTCGACGCACCCTCGCGCCCGTATTGCCGTATCAGCGCAGTGCCAGCCGGCCGATCTGGCTGCAGCTCCTCGACGAGCGCTTGCGGGTGGAAAGATTGAGGTGCCCGCGGACGGAGCATGCAAGGGGAGGACGCACGATGAAGACCATGTACGACATGATGGTGATGCGCGACGGCACGCTGGTGCGCATCGCGCGGTTCGAGCCGGAGACCGACCTGACCGGCACGCCGGTGAGCGGCGTGGTGCAGTTCGTCCATGGCTTCGGCGAGCACATCGGCATGTACACCGATGTCGCCCGGTTCTTCACCAGCCACGGCTACGCGCTCGTGGTCCACGACCAGCGCGGCCACGGCTCGATGCCCGACAAGACGCCGGCCAAGCGCGCCAAGGCGCTGGGCGTCGTGCCCAGCTACGCCTGCTTCCTGAGCGACATCACGGCGATCCGGCGCCAGATCGCGGCCTGGTATCCGGGCCTGCCAGTCGCGCTCGCCGGCCTGTCGATGGGCGGCAATATCGTGGCCAACTACGCCGAACGCCTGCCCGATGCCCCGTACGCCTGCGTCCTCATCGAGTCGCCCTGGCTGCGCCTGGCCACGCCGATGCCCGGCATCGTCACGGCCTTCGCGCGCCTCATCGGCCGGCTGCACCCGGGCTTGGCCATCAGCTCGCGCCTGGATCTGGACGCCGTCACGCGCGACCCCGCCCAGCTGGCCGCCATGAAGGCCGACCCGCTGTACCACGACCGCATTTCGCTCAAGCTCTACGCACAGGTGCTGGACGCCGGCGCGTACGCCATCGAGCACGCCGCCGACATCACGGCCCCCACGCTGCTGCTGTGCGGCACCGGCGACCGGATCGTCAGCGTCGAGGCCATCCACGAGCTGGCCGCGCACGCCGGCCCGAACCTGACGCTGCACGAGTTCCCCGGCGCCTACCACTGCCTGCACGCCGACTCCAACCGCCAAGAGGTGCTCGACTCCATGCTCGCCTTCGTGCGCACCCACGCCGCCTGACACCTCGTTTCCACCTGAGGACGAACCACCGCGTCCGTCCGCCCGCAGCTTGCATGCCAGCGGGTAAACTGTCCCACGCGGTCGAACGGGACCGCAGGCGTGGATCGAGGACGTTCGCCGATGAGCGAAGGCAAGCTGAACATCAAGAACACGGCGCTGCTGTCGTTCGGATTTCTCGCCACCTCGCTGGCGTGGAGCCTGTACAACTCGATGGTGCCGCAGATCCTGAGCACGTTCACGGCCAGCGCAACACTCATCGCCGCGATCATGGTGCTCGACAACATCACCGGCGTCGTCTTGGAGCCGCTGTTCGGGTACTTCTCCGACCGCACGCGCACTCGGTTCGGGCGCCGCATGCCCTACATGATGGTGGGGGTCCCCATCTGCGCCGTCGCGCTGATCCTCGTGCCCCACATGCACTCGCTGTGGCCGCTGATCGCGATGCTCGTCGTCTTCTGCGTCGTCATGGCCATGTGGCGCACGCCGGTGATCTCGCTGATGCCCGACCTGACGCCCGGCCCGCTGCGCAGCCAGGCCAACGGCATCGTCAACATGGCCGGGGGCGTCGGCTCGCTGATCGCCTTCGTGGCCGGCGGCATCCTGCTGAACCTGGGCGGCTTCGGGCTGCCGTTCCTGGTTGGCGCGCTGGTCATGGTGTTCGCACTGTTCATCCTGGTCGTCTTCGTGCGCGAACCCACGTCGGCCTTCGTCCCCGAGGTCAAGCAGGAACGCACCAAGCTGGCGCCGTCCGAACGCACCAGCCTGCTGCTGATCCTGTCCGCGATCTTCTTCTGGTTCCTCGGCTACAACGCCGTCGAAACGTTCTTCACGCTGTACGCCACCACGACGCTGCACGCCTCGAAGGGCGACGCCACGATCCTGCTCGGCGTCTTCTCGATCGCCTTCATCGCATTCGCGGTGCCGGCCGGATTCATCGGCGCGAAGTTCGGACGGCGCAAGACCATCATGATCGGCCTGGTGGCCGTCACCGCGTTCTTCATCCCGATGATCATCGGCTCCACGCTGGTGGGCACGATCGTCTGCCTGTTCGGCGGCGGGCTGGCCTGGGCCTGCATCAACATCAACTCGCTGCCCATGGTGGTGCGCCTGGCCGGGGAACGCCAGGTCGGCACGTTCACGGGCTACTACTACCTGTTCTCGGTGGCCGCGCAGATCGTCGGCCCGTTGATCGCGGGCGTGCTGATCGATTACGCCGGCCGGCATCCGCTGCTGTTCATCCCGATGGCCGATCACTACCGCGCGCTGTTCCTGTTCTCGGCCGCCGGATTCATCGTCGCCCTGGTCATCCTCGTCTTCGTCCGCCATGGCGAGGACGTCGCGACCGCACCCGTCACCACACCACAAGAAACGGAGGCAATCAGCCTGTGAACGATCGCCAGATCGCGTTGGAACCATTCCGGACGCACTACATCGCCCATCGAGGCCTGTTCGACAACACCAGCGACCATCCGGAGAACACGCTGCCCGCCTTCCAGCGGGCCGTGGACGCCGGCTTCGGCGTCGAGTTGGACGTCCATCTCACCAAGGACGACCAGCTGGTGGTGACCCACGACGACGACCTGCTCCGCATCTGCGGGGAGAACGTGCTGGTCCGCGACCTCACCTATGCCGAGCTGCAGCAGCGGCACATCCTGGCCAGTCAGCAGACGATCCCGCTGTTCACCGACGTGCTGGCCGTGCTGGACGGCAAGGTGCCGCTGGTGGTCGAGATCAAGGACGCCCCGCGGCTGCAGGAGACCTGTCGTCGCACCGACAAGGTCATGCGCAGCTACAACGGCCCGTACTGCGTCGAGTCGTTCAACCCCAAGGCGTTGCTGTGGTACCGCAAGAACAATCCGGACGTGCCGCTGGGCCAGCTGTCCGACGATTTCGCCGACGACCCCGGCGCGGGCAGCAGGGTCGTCAACTGGGCGCTGACCAACATGCTGCTCAACGCGTGGACGCGCCCCGACTTCATCGCGTACCGCTGGCCGCTGGCACACCGGCTCAGTCTGCGCTTCTGGCACCGGGTGCTGGGTTGCACGATGGTCGCCTGGACGATCCAGTCGCCAGGGCAGCTCGCGGTCGCCTCGCGCTACTACGACGTCCTCATCTTCGACAGCTTCGTCCCGACCCAGACAGGACCGGCCGATGACGGCGCCCGCTGACCGTCCCACAAGCCTGTATGACGTCTACTTCTTCGATCTGGACGGCACGATCTACCTGGGCGATGAGCTGCTGCCTGGTGCCGAACGGACGATCCGGACGCTGCGCGCACAGGGCAAGGCGGTGCGCTTCCTGTCGAACAACCCGACCCGGACGCCGCAGCAGTACGCCGACAAGCTGACCCGCCTGGGCATCCCGACCGGCGTCGCGGAGGTCACGACGACGCTGGTGACCACGGTCTGGTGGCTGAAGACCCACCATCCGGACGCCGTCGTGTTCCCCCTCGGCGAGCAGCCGCTGACCGACGCGCTGACCGCGGCCGGGTTCCAGATCAGCGACGACCCGGCCCGCATCGACGTCGTCATCGCCTCGTACGACCGCACGTTCACCTACGCCAAGCTGCAGACCGCCTTCGACGCGCTGTGGTTCCACCGGCGCGCGATCCTGATCCAGACCAACCCCGACCGCTTCTGCCCCTTCCCGGGCGGACGCGGCGAACCCGACGCCGCCGCGATCACCGCGGCCATCGAGGCCTGCACGCAGGTCAGGTGCGAGGCGTCGATGGGCAAGCCCAGCCCGATCATGCTGCGCGCGGGCCTGGCGGGTCTGGATGTCCCCCTCGACCGCTGCCTCATGGTCGGCGACCGCCTGGCCACCGACATCCGCATGGCCCTCGACGCCGGCATGCCCGCCGCGGTGGTCTTCACCGGCGAGACGCGCCCGCAGGACATGACGCCCGAGTACGACGCCGCCTTCCGCCTCGACCACATCGACGAACTGGTTCCCGTTCCTGCCTGACCGGGGCTGCGCGCGGGGATAGGCTGGCGCCATGCACAGGGCATGGTGCACGCCATGAGCCAGGGATGGGCCGAACTCGTCGCCATCGTCGTGCTCATCGGCGTGCTGGTGTTCGCCGTGACCCGCCCGCGGGGCTGGCCCGAGGCGTCCTGTGCCGTCCCGGCCGCCCTGGTGTTGTGCCTCGTCGGAGCGATCGGATGGCGCGATGCGGCGGCCCACCTGGGCACGATGGCGTCCACGCTGGTGTTCCTGGCCGGAGTGCTGCTGCTGGCGCACCTGTGCCAGGCCGAGGGGCTGTTCGAGTGGCTGGGCCGGCTGGTGGCCACCCGCGCGCACGGACGACCCGTCCGCCTGCTCGGCTGGGTGGTCGCGGTGGCCGCCGTCACGACGGCGATCCTGAGCCTGGACGCGACGGTCGTCCTGCTGACCCCCGTCGTGTTCGTGACGGCCAGCTGGGCCGGGCTTCGCCCCAAGCCGTACACGTACGCGGCCGCCCACCTGGCCAATTCGGCCTCGCTGCTGTTGCCAGTCTCCAACCTGACGAACCTGCTGGCCATGGCGACCATCGGCGTGAGCTTCACGCGCTTCGCGGCCCTCATGGCGCTGCCGTGGCTGGTGGCCATCGTGGTCGAGTTCGTGGTGCTGCGGCTGTTCTTCCGCACGGAACTGACGGTGTCCGCCCCGCCGCAGCGGATGCTGCCCACCACCGGAACCCCGGTGTTCGCGCTGGTCACGCTTGGATTGACGCTGGTCGGCTTCGTCGCGTGCGAGCCGCTGGGGCTGCAGCCGTTCTGGGCCGCCTGGGCCGGATGTCTCGTGCTGGGCACCAAGCACCTCGTGCAAGCGCGCGGGCAACGGGCCGGCGCGCTGCTCGCGTGCGGCAAGGCCGTCAACCTGTGGTTCCTGTGCTTCGTGGCCGCGCTGAGCGTCATCGTGCAGGCCGTGGTCACCGACGGCGCCGCGACCGCCATCGCGCGCATCCTGCCGGCCGGGCACAGCCTGGGCACGCTGCTGGCGCTGGCCGCGACGGCGGCGATCCTGGCGAACCTGGTCAACAACCTGCCCGCCATCCTGATCCTGCTGCCGCTGGTGGCCCCGCTCGGCCCGGCGAGCGTGCTGGCCTGCCTGATCGGGGTCAACGTCGGCCCGAACCTGACCTACTTCGGCTCGCTGGCCACGCTGCTGTGGCGCCGGATCGTCGCCAGCCACGACCAGCCGGCCGGGCTGGGCGAGTTCAGTCTCTTGGGCGTTCTGACCGTCCCCGTGAACGTCGTGTGCTGCACAATTGCCCTGTGGGCGACTGCCTCGTGGATGGGAGTGACATGAAGATCATCGCACTGATCGCCCCTGCGACGTGGCCGGCCGTCGTCGCCGCGATCCACGACCTGGGCGACGACGCCGAGATCGACCTGGTGGCCACCGCCGAGCCACCCGCTGCCCTGCTCGGTCCGCCCGGCGCCCTGCTGGGGCGGGCGCATCCGCCCGCCGTCGCACCGGCGCCGCCCGCGCTCGCCGAATCGGCCGCGCGCGACCTGCTCGACCAGGCTGCAGCCGCGCTGGGCGCCCCCGCGCGCTGCCAGGTGCTGCCCGGCCCGGCCGAACGCGCCGTCGTCCAGGCGTGCGCCGACGCCGACTGGCTCGTCTTGGCCCGCGACGGCGACCGAAGCCGGCTCGGTCCGGCCAGCCTGTCGCCCCAGACCCGGTTCATCGTCGACCACGCCCCCTGCACCGTCGAACTCGTCTGGCCCTCGGCTCCACCGGCCCTGTCGACCATTCCGGCCCCTCGCCACTGATGCGACGGATTCACCACGCACGACCGTTTCACCATCAGGAGGCCAGGCTGACGCCATGGTCGTCGCGCCCCCGCCTGAGTTCACACTCCCTTGCGCGATGCCTCCGGATTCTCACCGTATTCATTGCGATGCTGTTTGGCGTCGTCGCGCGCCTTGCGCTGCTGTGGGCTGCGGCTGCGACGCCGTGGCTCTTGGGCCGACGACTCGTCCGGCTGCGCTGCACTCACCCAGCCATCGCATCGGCGCTGCGACGATGCACCAGGATAGTTCGCCTGGATGCTCAGGCCGGGGTTTGGCCGTCGTCGAGCGGGGCCGACGCGCGTGGGGATGCGGCGGGGACCGACAGGTCGGGAGGTATCAGCACTGCCGGCGCATCGGGAGGTTGTCCCCGACCAGGGCGAACGGGGTCGGCTGGCTTCTTCGGCTGCGCGGGCCCGGACGCTCCGACCCCCACCCGGTCATCCCCCGGCTGCCCGGGTTTGGCCGGTGCGGCGGCCTGACCGGGCGCGGCGGGCCCAGCTCCCCCGTCAGCACCTGGCCCGAACCGCGGGCCAAACAGGCCGGCCATCCAGGCCCAGCACAGTAGCGCGAGCAGGAGCACGATCGCCCAGAGGACGATCCACCGGCGCGTCCGCGATCTCAACTGTGCCGCGTCAGTCATGGCGCGAGGCTTCCGAGTAGGCGGTCACCGAGTAGACCAGACCGTGGACGGCGGCGGCAAGGATCGGAATGAGCAGCAGATAAGGACGTAGATGGGGGGTCATCGCGGCGTACCCAAACCCCACCAGGGCGATCGCCCAGCAGACGATGACGAAGGCCGGATACCAGGGGGCCTCTAGCCCGCCCAACAACCGGTGACGAGGCTGGGGCAGTGACGCACGCTGGGGCGGCGAGTTTCGAGGCGCACCGACCGACAAAGGCGGCGCATCCGTGGGCGGAGCCGGCTGCCACGAGCCGTCGCTCACCTGATCGACCACCTCGAAGATGTCTCCGACACTGGCGATGGTCGTTTCGTAAGCGCCCGGCGGGGACTGCCCCTGGGCCACCAGGGTCCGATACCTATCGACCAGGTCGCCCCTCAGCTCCGCCTTGGCCTCATTGACCTGCGTCGTGGCCGCAACTCCGGTGAAGGCCCGCTCGATATAGGCCCCGATTCGCTGTTCGTAGTCCATGATCACACCCTTTCTCCCTGCTCCTCATCGAGCAGCAGACGCATGAGGTCGGCGAGATCGTGCCATTCGCGCACGCGGCGGGCGTAGTAGGCGCGCCCAGCGTCGGTGATGGTGAAGTACCGCCGCCGACCCCCGCCCGACGCCACATCGTCACCCCAGTACGAACAGACGGCGCCATCCTTCTCCAGGCGCCGCATCGCCGTGTAGAGCGTCGCCTCCTTGAACTCGAACTGGCCATGCGACCGTTCCCGGATGGCGCGGTTGATCTCATACCCATAGCTGTCGCCGTCGAGGAGGCGGCACAGGATGATGCTGTCGGTATGCCCGTAGATCATGTCGGCCGTGATCATGTGACGCCTCCTCCCATGAACATCATACTGCGAAGTGCCTCACCATATGAAGTACATGGGCACTTTCCAAGCCTGGCACCACCCCTCAGCGAGGGGACAAGACGGACCCGGCCAGCCGATCCCGCGCATGCTTCGACGTCACCACGGGATCAGGGTCAGCTTTGTCCCACGATCGCGCCAGACTGCGCACAGGCCAGGCTGCGCGCCCAGATACGGCAATCCTCAGTCGGTGATGACGGCTGCGGTGCGCCCACTCGTCACTATGAACGGCCTTCCAGCAGAGATCGGCCACGTCGGCCCGGCTGCTCCGGGAAGACCCGTGCATCTGGATGCGCTCTGCGACGCGGTACTGGCCACGCGCCGGGACGTCGGTCAGCGCCAGCACCGTCAATCTGCGCCGGCCAACGCCTTGTCCAGAACGTGACGCCCGGCCGGTGGCCCCCAACAGCAACACCTTCAGCGCACAGCCCTCTCCACTTCAGCACTTCCCGAGACGGGGGTGAGAGCGGACGGACGTCCACAGGAAACACGCCATTGCGCCCCCACACCAGAGGCTGCGGCCACGAATCTCGACGAACCGCCGAGACTTCACCGGGTCTGGCACCCCGGTCGACACGGTTGTTGCACAATGGCCCTGTGGGTCTCGCGGAGGGGGCACGACGATGAAAGGCCTGGCTGGCGCTCTCTCCACCGTGTTCAACGTGCTGTACCTCGGCATCGCGCTCAACCTGTGCCTGGCGCTGACCTGCGCGCCCGTGTGGATCCTGGCCACGCTCGTCCCACTGCGCAACGCATGGCCGTGGCTGGCGGCCTCGTCCCTCCTGCTGGCGCCCGCGCTGGCCGGGGCGTACGCGGTGTTCGCCGCCTACCGTCTGGACGGCTCGGTCACGGTGCCGACCACCTACTTCAAGGCCTGGGCCCGCTCGTGGCGACGCGTCTGGGCGCCCGGTCTCGGCCTGGTCGCGTACTTCCTGGTCATCGCGCTCGACTGGTACGTCGTGGGACGCTGGGGCCACGCGATCGCGGTGCTGCCCGTGGCCGTCGTGCTCGTCGCGCTGGGGCTGGCGAGCGCCTGCGTGGCCTGGATCGGCCTGACCACGCGCCCCGACCTGACCCGCCCGGACGTCGTCCGCGGCAGCATCTTTCTGGCCGTGCGCCACCCGGGCCGCAGCCTGGTGATGCTGGCCGCGCTGGTCATCCTGGCCGGGGCCGTCTGGCTGCAGCCGGTCGTCGGCCTGGGCATCGTCGCGGCACCGGCGCTGTACGTGGTCTGGACGAACGCACAGCACGCCTTCGCCCGATTCTCGATCCGTCCGGAAGCCGACCCATGCACCTGAACCAGATCCAGATCCGCGACCCGTTCGTGCTGGTGGACGCCGACACGTGCTACCTGTACGGCTCGACCGATCCGGACATCTGGCGCGGCCCCGGCATCGGCTTCGACGTCTTCGCGGGCCGCACGTCCGGCGACCTGACCGACTTCGGCGCGCCGTCGCCCGCGTTCCGTCCGCCCGCGGACTTCTGGTCGCACACCAACTTCTGGGCCCCCGAGGTGTACGCCCGCGGTGACAGCTTCCTCATGTTCGCCACCTTCAAGCCGGACGCCGGCCACCGCGGCACCGCGGTGCTGCGCGCGGATTCACCGCTGGGCCCGTTCCGCCCGCTCAGCGACGGCCCGGTGACACCGCCGGATTGGGAATGCCTGGACGGCACGCTGTTCGTGGACGACGCCGACCAGCCCTGGATGGTCTTCTGCCACGAGTGGCAGCAGGTGGGTGACGGCCAGATCTGCGCGATCCGCCTGAGCCCCGATCACCGCACCGCCCGCGGCGAACCACACCTGCTGTTCACGGCCAGCCAGGCCCCCTGGGCCGCGCCGTTGGCCGGACGGGCCCCGGGCAGCTACGTCACCGACGGGCCCTTCCTGTGGCGCCTGCGCACCGGAGCCCTGGCGATGCTGTGGAGCTCGTTCGACGCCGCCGGGCGGTATTGCCTGGGCGTCGCCACCGCGCCGAGCCTGCTCGGCCCGTGGCGGCAGGCCGAACGGCCCCTGTACGGCGGCGACGCCGGGCACGGGATGATCTTCGAGGCACCCGACAAGCACCTTTACCTGGCCGTCCACAGCCCCAACGACACCCCACACGAGCGGGCGCGCTTCCTCGGCCTGGCCGAGGCTGACGGCACGCTGGTGTTGACCGGACAGATCATCCGCTGATGCGCCCGCGCGATCAGTCACCGTGCGGCGCGACGAAGCTGAGCGACGCGACACCGGTGCACCGTCGTTCCGCGATGCGGGCGACGTGGTTGGGCGGCAGGTCCAGCGACACCGACCAGGGTACCCCGTGCCCGCGGACGTCCAGGCTGCCGCACACCGTCGGCGCCCGCATGCCCACCACCGCAGACACCTGGCCGTCGCGGACGACCACGCGCCACCCGGCAGGGAAGCCCAGCCAGGGTTCGCCCCCGGCGCGCACCTGCACCCGGTCGGCGTCGGCGACCAGCTCGTAGGCGACCCCGGCGACGCTGCGCATGTGACGGTGGTCGCCGCAGATCGGCAGGCCGGTGAACCAGATGGAACCGTCGGCGCGCGGCAGGATGCCCGCGTTGCGCTCGACGGCGTCCAGCAGCCACAGGATCGCCGGGGCGTAGTGATCGGTGAAACCGGGCCGACCCGTCCACGGGTCGAGGCACTGCGGGAAGCGGTCGCTGGCCAGCACGGCGGCCAACACGCCGCGCTCCACCAGCGCCAGCTCGGCCACATGTCCGTGGTGCTCGAACGCGCGCGGGGCCCGCAGCATGGTCAGGAAGTTCACCGGCCCGCCCCAGGAGTTGTGGGTGAAGTCACGGTCGAACCGCGGGTCGTCCAGGGCCAGCGACGTGAACCCGCCGGGCGCGCAGAACTTGCGCGTGTTCATCAGATATCGGCGCAGTGCCCGCTCGAAGAACGCGTCGTCGCCGATGTCACACGCCAGCACGCGCGCCAGCACGTCCGATTGCACGCGCACCGGGGTGTCATCGCGGGCCAGGTCGTAGAAGAACTCGTCGTCGCGGTCGAAGCACCGCGCCCACAGCGCGGCCTCGCTGGCGTCGGCGCGCACCTGCCAGGGGCGCGGATCGGCGCCCAGCTCGGCGGCAATGCGCGCCAGATAGCGGCGCTGACACGCGACATTGGCGGTCAGATCGGGGGCGACGTACGGCAGCCCCGGGCAGCTGGCGTCGTACCGCGCGGCATCGCCATCCGGACACCGGTCGGGCTTGAACCAGAACCGCGGCGACAGGTCATGCCCGGTGTCGAAGCAGCAGTTGGCCTCGACCCCGCCCGTGCCGCGGGTGTCGCGGTGCCGGGCCAGCCAGGCGTCCATGCCCGCCATGGCGTCGTACATCGTGCGCAGGTACGCGGGCGGCGCACCGGTGAGACGATAGTGGTGCCAGACGCTGCGGGCCAGCGGCGTGACGATCTGGATCTGTGCGAACCCGGGCCCGTCTGCGGTCAGCTTGTACGGCATCAGGCCATCGGCGCGGCAGGAGCGGGCGAACCCCAGGTGGGTGTTTCGGCTGACCAGCGGCGCGAAGCGGTCGAGCACCTCGGTCTCGATCGTGCCGGTGCTCTCGATCCAGGCACCCGGGTAGTCGCCCCCCTCCCACAGCACCGGATCCGCCGCGTCGGCGAGCGGGCGCACACACGCCGCCAGCTCCCGGATCGCCTGGTTCCAGCGCCGCTCCAGCGGCGTGCCACCGGCCACCAGGCCCACCCCGGCCTGCCCCAGCCCGTCGGCCACCGGATCGTCCGAACCAGCCATGCGCACTCCTCTCCCGCGCCACTGTACCGACAACGCGACGGAGGGCGATCCGCCCGCGTGGATCGCCCTCCGTAACGCCTGACGCGAGCTAGCTGGCCGCGTCCAGGTCCTTTTGCAGCGTGGTCAGGAACGTCGCCCCGGCCTGGGCGGGCGTCGCCTTGCCGAACAGGACGTCCGACTCGCCATTTTGCGCGTACTGGTTCATGTTGCCGCCGCCGTTGGGCTGGTTGGGCGCCACCTTGCCGCTGGCCAGGACGGACGCGACGTACTGGTCGGCCGCGGCGGCGTAGCCGGTGGCGGTCTGGGCCACGATTGCGGCCATGTCCGGGTTGAACGGCACGCCGCGCGTGTCGGTGATGATCTGCAGCGTGCTGGGCTCGTTGAGGAACCAGCTCAACAGCTCAGCGGCTTGCGTCGGGTGCTTCGTGGACGCGTTGATCGCCCAGAAGGCCGACGGCAGCAGCGAGACGCCCGAGTTGGACGTGTTGGTCGGCGGGGTCAGAATCTCGATCGCGCCGCCCTTGGCGTAGCTGGTGGCCAGGTTCGAGTAGCCGAACGTGATGGCGGCCTGCCCGAGCGTGAACAGCTGCTGGTCGGGGGCGAGGTTGGTGCCCTGCGTGACGATACTGGGATCGGGCAGCCCGCCGCCGTCTTGCAGCTGCTTCTCGATCGTGTACCACCCGGCCACCTGATCGGGCGTGACGCCGATCTTGCCATCCGGGGTGTACAGGCCGTACTGGCTGACCTGCCCCAGATAGGTGCCGAGGATGTCGGCGATGCGCAGGTCGAGGCCGTAGACCGGCTGCCCGGCCGAGTTCTTCAGACCGGCCTTGCCGACCGTGTCGGCGATGGTGACCAGGTCGTTCCACGTCCACTGGCCGGTCGGCAGCGTGACGCCGGCCTGCTTCATGATGTCGGTGTTGACGAACATCGCCGTGGCGTTGCCGCCCGTGGGCAGCGCGTAGACCTTCCCGTTGACGGTCGCGCTGCTCAGCGTGCTCGTCGGGTATTTGCTCAGATCGACGATGCTGGCGATGTCGGGCGTGTCGAGCTCCAGCAGCTGGTCGGCCGTCGCGTACGTCTGCGGATAGGCGCCGCCCAGCGCGAACACATCGGGGGCCGTCGAGCCGCCGGCCGCGAAGTCGGTGTTGAGCCGGTTGAACAGGTCGTTGGTCGCGGCCACGGGCGTCTGCTTGACCGTGATGTTCGGGTACTTGGCCGTGAAGTTCGAGACAACCTGGTTGAACAGGGCTGCGCGGGTGGCGTCACCCCACCAGGAGATCTCCAGGGTGACCGGGGCGCTGTTTGCCGAGCCCGAGGTGGTACCCGGAGCCGGATTCGAGTTCGAGCACCCGGCCAGAGCCAGCGCGGTGGCGATCGCAACCGAGCCGACGAGAAGGCGCGTGATACGCATCTGTGACCTCACTTCATCGTGTGAATGGCATCCGCCATCGAGCTGATATGTCCATCCTGAGGTCGGGGGCCCCGCAGAAGATCCGCCACCTGATGATTGAAACGTTTCAACTGGCGAACATTAGCAGTATAGCTCCCCCAAAGGATTGTGTCAAGCTGTCAGCTTGACAGCCCCTCGCCGACGTGGCAGGATCGGTTCGTCGCGACACCGCCCCGCCGCCGCATCGACGCAGCAAGGAGGGGCAGGTGAGCAGTCTCGGAGAGTTGCGCACGATGGCGTCCCAGCGCCGTCGCGGTCATATCAAGGAGAAACACCCCGACAACCTGGCCGGCTACCTGTTCTTGACGCCGTGGTTCCTCGGCATCCTCGTGTTCTGCTTCGTGCCCATGCTGGCCTCGCTGTTCCTGTCGTTCACGAAGTACAACCTGCTGCGCAACCCGTTGCAGAACCCGCCGCCCTGGATCGGGCTCACCAACTACATCAACATGTTCCACGACCCGACGTTCTGGATGTCGTTCAAGGTGACGGTGCTGTACGTCGTGGTCGGCGTCCCGGTCCAGCTGGCCTTCGCCCTCGCCCTGGCCGTCTTCCTCAACCACGGCGTGCGCGGCCTGACGATCTACCGGGCGATCTTCTACCTGCCCTCGCTGATGGGCGGCTCGGTGGCTATCGCCATCTTGTGGCGCCAGGTCTTCGGCAAGACCGGCCTGTTCAACTCCCTGCTGGGCCTGTTCGGCTGGGACAATCCCCCCGGCTGGATCGGCAACCCCAACTACGCCCTGTGGACGATCGTCCTGCTGCACATCTGGACGTTCGGCTCGCCCATGGTGATCTTCCTGGCCGGGCTGCGCCAGATCCCCGACATGTACTACGAGGCGGCGACGGTGGACGGCGCCAGCAGGGTCAAGCAGTTCTTCCACATCACGATGCCGCTGCTCAGCCCGATCATCTTCTTCAACCTGGTGCTGCAGATCATCTTCGCGTGTCAGACGTTCACACAGGCGTACGTCGTCTCGGGCGGCACGGGAGGGCCGGGCAACTCGACGCTGTTCTACACGCTGTACCTGTACCAGATCGGCTTCCTCAACAACTTCCAGATGGGCTACGCCTCCGCCATGGCCTGGTTCCTGCTGCTGGTGATCGCCGCGTTCACCGCACTGAATTTCGTCCTGTCCAAGTACTGGGTGTTCTACGATGACTAGCCTCGATACCGCCGCTGCGCCGCAGGCCCGCCGCCACCCGACAGTCAAACCCCACGCCATGGGCATCGTCAAGCACGTGCTGCTGATCGCGGGGTCGATCGCCATGGTCTACCCGCTGCTGTGGCTGGTCGTGTCCAGCTTCAAGCCCAACGACATGATCTTCAAGGACCTGTCGATCTTCACGCGCGACCTGACGCTGCAGAACTACGTGTCGGGCTGGACGTCGCTGCAGAACCCGTTCGGCACGTACATCCTGAATTCGCTGGTCATCGCGGTGCTGTGCATCATCGGCAACCTGATCTCGTGCTCGCTGGCCGCGTACGCCTTCGCGAGGCTCAAGTTCGTCGGCCGCAACGTCTACTTCGCGATCATGCTGATGACGATCATGCTGCCGTTCCAGGTCGTGCTGGTGCCGCAGTTCACCATCTACCGGCTGCTCGGCTGGATCAACACGATCCTGCCGCTGGTCGTGCCCAAGTTCTTGGCCACCGACGCGTTCTTCGTCTTCCTGATGGTGCAGTTCATCCGGGCGCTGCCCAAGGAGATCTACGAGGCGGGCCAGATCGATGGCGCCAACCAGTTCACGCTGTTCAGCCGCATCACCCTTCCGCTGATGGTGCCCGCGCTGGCCACCACGAGCATCTTCACGTTCATCTGGACGTGGAGCGACTTCTTCGGGCCGCTGCTGTACCTGCGCATCCCCGACATGTTCACGGTGTCGGTGGCGCTGAAGGGCTTCCTCGACTCGCAATCCACGTCCGACTACGGGGCCATGTTCGCCATGAGCGTCGTGTCGCTCGTGCCCCTGTTCATCGTGTTCATGTTCGGCCAGAAGTATCTGATCAAGGGCTTCGCCACCACCGGCATCAAGTAGCCCAGCAAAGGAGATCCACCCATGTCGCACCGCCTGCGCTACGCCATCATCGGCACGGGATCGCGCGCCCAGGTGTACCTGGGCGCGATGGCCGGGCCGCACGCCGACGTCGCCGAACTGGTGGCCGCCGGCGACTCCAACCCGGGACGCCTCGAATGGTCGCTGGCACACCACCCCGGGTTGGGCGCCGTGGAGCGGTTCTCCCCCGACGCGCTGGCCGACGTGGTCGCCGCCAAGCGCGTCGATCGGGTCATCGTGACCACGCCGGACTACACACATGCGGGCTACATCGTGGCGGCGCTGGACGCCGGTGCCGACGTCATCGTCGAGAAGCCACTGACGATCAACGAGGCGGGCGTGCGGGCGATCGCCGAGGCCACCCGCCGCAGCGGCCACCAGGTCACCATCACGTTCAACTACCGCTACGCCCCGCGCAACGCCGCGCTGCGCCAGGTGATCGCGGCCGGCGACATCGGCACCGTGACGTCCGTCCACTTCGAGTGGGTGCTCGACACCGCGCACGGCGCCGACTACTTCCGGCGCTGGCACCGCGAGAAGGAGCACTCGGGCGGCCTGCTGATCCACAAGGCCAGCCATCACTTCGACCTGGTCAACTGGTGGATCGCCGACATGCCCACGCGCGTCTTCGCCAGCGGGGGCCTGCGCTTTTACGGGCGCGACAACGCCGAACGCTGGGGCCTGACGCCACGTCCCGACCGGGGCACGACCGATTCGCCGCTGCGCGACGCCTGGTGCCTCGACATGCGCACCGACCCGACGTGGACGGGGCTGTATCTGGAGCAGGAGCACTACGACGGCTACCTGCGCGACCGCGACGTGTTCGGCCCGGGCATCACGATCGAGGACAACCTCTCGCTGGTCGTCGACTACGCCGGTGGCCCGTCCATGTCGTACTCGCTCAACGCCCACTGCCCCTGGGAGGGCTACACGGTGTGCGTCAACGGCAGCCGGGGCCGCGCCGAGCTGAGGGTGGTCGAGCGGGGCCGGGTGCTCACCGACGAACAGGGGCGCACCGTGGTCGACCCGAGCGCGCGTCCCGACCTCGTGGTGCCCGACGGCAACCGGACGGTCGGCGAGACGCTGACCGTGCAGCACCATTTCGACTCGGCGTACGAGGTGCCGATCCCCGCCGCGACCAGCGGACACGGCGGCGGCGACGCGCGCCTGCTGCGCGACGTGTTCGAGGGGCCGGACGACGATGCGCTCGGCTGCGTCGCGACGTGGGTGGACGGCGTCCGTTCGCTGTGCGTCGGCCTGTCGGCCAACCGCAGCCTGGTCACCGGCCAGGCCGTGCGCGTCGCCGACCTTGAGCTGGGCGAGGCGTTCGACGCCCTCTCGACCTCCTAGCCCACGGTCGAGGCCCGGACGACCAGCTCGGGCAGCAGGGCCGGCTCGGCGACCGGCACGGGGTCGTCGGCCAGCAGCAACTCGGTGGCGTGATAGCCCATCTGGTAGGTCGGTTGCCGCACCGAGCTCAGCGGCGTGATGAGCTCGGTGGCGTAGCCGATGTCGTCGTAGCCGACGATGCGGCAGCGGGCCGGGTCGTAGACGCCCGCGCTGCGGAAGGCGCGCTGCGCCCCGATCGCAACCAGGTCGTTGACGCAGAACAGCGCCGCGGGCGGGGCACCGCCGTGTCGGGCCAGCCACGCGTGGGCGGCGGCATCGCCCCCGGCCGAGTCGAGCGAGGGCACGGTGACCTCGTGGAACGCCCAGTCCGGGTTGAGATCGGCCGCCCGCAGGGCATCGCGGGCGCCATGGGCGCGCTCGCGGCACTGCCGGATGGAGTGCGGCCCGTTGAACATCGCCAGCGATCTGGCCCCACAGTCGAGCAGATGGGCACCCGCCAGGCGTCCGCCGACGATGTTGTCCGACCTGACGCAGGGCAGGTCGAGGCCCTTGACCGTCGATTCGAGCAGGACGACGGGCGTGCCGGCCTCCACCAGGCCGCGCAGCGCGCCCTGGTCGCCGTGGCGGGTGGGCACGATGATGACGCCGGCCACGCCGTGCGTGAGAAAGGCGCGCAGGTGCCGCGCCTCGCGCGCCGGATCGTTGTCGGAGCTGCCGATCAGCAGCGCGTAGTCGGCCCGGTCGAGCCTGTCGCCGATTCCCCGCGCCACCTCGGTGTAGAACGGGTTGCGCAGATCCATGACCACCACGCCGACGACCAGCGAGCTGCCCGACCGCAGCTGCCGAGCGGCGGAATTGGGCGTGTAGCCGAGCTCATCGATCACGTCGAGCACGCGCTGGCGGGTGGGCGCGGCGACCACATCGGGATGGTTGAGCACATTGGAGACCGTACCCAGCGAGACCTTGGCTTCCTGGGCCACATCGGCGATGGACACGCGGCTGGACGAGGGCATCGTCCTCCTTTTCTGGTCGCTTGCAAGCTTCAGACTACCGCCGCCGCGCCGATATGCCGCACGACGCGACAGGGCACCCGCCGCATACACAATCCCTTGTCCGCTGGACCTTAGGCACGGCCTGCCCTATACTTGAAACGTTTCAAGCACGCGTTGCCAACGGAGCCACGACCAACTCCAGACGAAAGGACAAAGATGAGCCCGGGCCCATCGCACCCAGAAACCGTCGCCCCCTCGTCCGTCCGCGAGGCTCTGCTCCACCAGACCATCGAACTGCCCTCGTGGGCGTTCGGGAACTCCGGCACCCGCTTCAAGGTCTTCAGCACGCCCGGCACGCCGCGCGACCCGTACGAAAAGGTGGCCGATGCCGCGCAGGTGCACGCGTACACGGGCATCACGCCGCGCGTCTCGCTGCACATCCCGTGGGATCGCGTCGATGATTTCTCCGACCTCGCCGCCTACGCCACCAGCCTGGGCATGACGCTCGGCGTCATCAATTCCAACGTCTTCCAGGACGACGACTACCGGCTCGGCTCGCTGACCAACACCGACCCGCGCATCCGCGCCAAGGCCGTCCGGCATCACCTGGAATGCATCGATGTCATGCGCGCCACCGGGTCGTCCGCACTCAAGATCTGGCTCGGCGACGGGCTCAACTACCCGGGCCAGGGCGACCTGCGCCAGCGCCAGGAATGGCTGGCCCAGGGCCTGCGCACGATCTACGACCATCTGGACGACGACCAGACGCTACTGCTGGAGTACAAGCTGTTCGAGCCCGCCTTCTACGCCACCGATGTGCCCGACTGGGGCACCTCGCTGCTGCACTGCTTCGACCTGGGTGAGCGGGCCAAGGTCGTGCTCGACACGGGCCACCACGCCCCGGGCACGAACATCGAGTTCATCGTCATGCAGCTGCTGCGCCGCGGACGCCTGGGCGCCTTCGACTTCAACTCGCGCTTCTACGCCGACGACGACCTCATGGTGGGCGCGGCCGACCCGTTCCAGCTGTTCCGCATCATGAACGAGATCGTCCGTGCCGACGCGCTGCGCGGCGGCGTCAACTTCATGCTCGACCAGTGCCACAACATCGAGCCGAAGATCCCCGGCGAGATCCGCTCGGCCATGAACGTGCAGGAGGCCACGGCCAAGGCGCTGCTGGTCGACCGCGAGGCGCTGGCGCAGGCCCAGGCGAGCGGAGATGTGCTGGGCGCCTACGGCATCCTCAAGGACGCCTACGACACCGACGTGCGCCCGCTGCTGGCCGACATCCGCGAGTCGCAGGGGCTCGACCCCGACCCGATGCGCGCCTTCGCGGCCTCGGGGTATCTGGAGAGGATCGCCGCCGAGCGGGTCGGCGGCACGCAGGCCAGCTGGGGAGCCTGATGCCCCGCGTCGCCGCGGTCGATCTGGGCGCATCGTCGGGCCGGGTCAGCGCCGTCGAGATCGGCGAGACGACGCTGCGCGCCACGTGCGTCCACCGCTTCGACACCGCACCCGTCCTTCTGGACGGACGGCTGGTCTGGGACATCGTGCGCATCCAGACCGACATCGAGACCGGGCTGGCCGACGCCGCCGCGTCCGAACGCATCGATGCGGTCGGCGTCGATGCCTGGGGCTGCGACTACGGTCTGGTCAGCCCCGAGGGCACGCTGACCGAGCTGCCGGCGTGCTACCGGGACGCCCGCACGCAGCAACCGGACGACCGTGGCGCCAGCGCCATCGACCGGGTGCACGCCACCGTGCGCCCCGACGAGCTGTATGCGACCACCGGCTCGCAGTTCCAGCCGTTCACCACGGTTTACCAGCTGGCCGATGACATCGGCCGTGGACGCCTGGCGCACGGCGAGGCCGCCCTGATGATCCCCGACCTGGTCGACTTCTGGCTCACCGGCCTGCGAAGCGCCGAGGTGACCAACCTGTCCACCACCGGGCTGGTCGATCCGCGCACCCGACGGCTGGCCGAACACCTGATTGAGCGTCTGGCCGACGGGCCTGCCCGATGCGCCTGGACGAGCCTGGGGCGGCAGTGGCGGGCACCGGTGGAGCCGGGTGCGATCATCGGCCCGATCACCGGTGCCGTCGCAGCGCACACCGGCCTGCGCCCCGGCACGCCGGTCGTGGCCGTGGCAAGCCACGACACCGCCTCCGCGGTGGCCGCGGTGCCCGCCGACGACGCCTGGGCCTACGTCGTGTCGGGCACGTGGTCGCTGGTCGGCATGGAACTCGACAGGCCCGTGCTGACCCCGGCCAGCCGCGCCGCGAACTTCACCAACGAGCTCGGCGTGGCGGGCACCGTTCGGTTCCTGCGCAACGTCACCGGACTGTGGGTGCTCACCCAGTGCTTGCGATCCTGGCAGGTTGACGATCCCGGCATGGGGCTGACCGGACTGCTGACAGGCGCCGCAGCCGAGCCCGGCGGCGCGCTCTTCGACATCGACGACCCGGGGCTGCTGCCGCCCGGGCTCGACATGCCCCGGCGTGTCGCCCGGCTGCTGGGCCAGCACGAGGCGACGCCGACGCGCCTTGCGCGCGCCATCCTCGACTCGCTGGCCCGCGCCTACGCCCAGGCCATCGCCGAGGCCGGGGATCTGTGCGCACGCCCGGCGACCGTCGTCCATCTGGTCGGCGGCGGATCGCACAACACGCTGCTGTGCCAGCTGACCGCCGACGCCACCGGGCTGCCCGTCATCGCCGGGCCCGTCGAGGCATCCACGCTCGGCAACGCCCTCGTGCAAGCCTGGGCGCTGAACCGGCCCGCGCATCCGTCCGCCCCCACGCTGCACCGCGACGACCTGGCCACCATGCGGGCGCTGGTCGCGCGGACCCAACCGCTCGTCCGCTACGAACCGCACACCACGGAAGGAACCCACCGATGACCACACTGGCAGACATCCTCACCGAGCTCGGCAAGGCCGGACGCCGCCTCGACCAGCTGCACGCCTGCGAGGCGCAGGCCGGCAACATGTCGGTCGCGCTGGCGCAGGCGCCCGACCTGTCGCTGTTCCCCGACGCGGAAGACTATGTGCTGCCCGCGGTCGTCCCGGCGCTGGCCGGGTGGACGGTCATCGTGACCGGATCGGGCACGCGGCTGCGCGACGTCGCCGACGAGCCGGCTGCCTGCCTGGCGGCGGTCCAGATCGACGACGACGGCGTGCACGCGGTGCTGCACAGCGCGCCGACCCGCAGCTTCGCCCGTCCGACCAGCGAGTTCAACTCGCACCTGGGCGTGCACGCCGACCAGGTGGCGCGACGGCCCGGGTTGGGCATGCACACGCTCGTCCACGCGCAGCCGCGCTACCTGGTGGCGCTGAGCCACATCCCCGAGCTGGTGGACACCACCGCGATGTCGCGCGCGATCACGCGCTGGGAGCCCGAGACGCTCATCCAGCTGCCCGACGGCGTGGGCGTCCTGCCCTTCGCCGTCCCCGGATCGCGCGAGCTGATGGACGGCAATGTCGCGCTGCTGCGCACCCACCAGATCGTCCTGTGGTGCAAGCACGGCATCATGGTACGCTCGGACGACGGACCACTATCGGCGGTTGACAAGGTGGAATACGCCGAGACGGGCGCGACGTACGAGTACTGGAACCGGTCGGGCGCGGGAAGCGGCCAGGGCCTGACGCCGGACGAGATCCGGGCCGTGATCGCCGCCTTCGGCGTGCAGACCAGCCTGTACTGACCGGCCTCCTAGAACCCGAACAGGCGCCGGGCGTTGAAGTACGACACGTTGCGGACGAGGTCGCACAGACGCTCCGAGTCGTTCGTGATCTCGCCGCGCTCGGCCCACTGCCCCACCAGCTCGCACAGGATGCGGCGGAAGTACTCGTGGCGCGGATACGACAGGAAGCTGCGCGAATCGGTCGTCATGCCGACGAAGTTGCCGAGCAGCGACTGCTCGGCCAGCGTGGTCAGCTGTGCCGCGATGCCCGATCGGGTGTCGTTGAACCACCAGGCGCAGCCCAGGCTCAGGCGCTGCTCGATGTCGCCCTGGAAGCAGCCCATCAGCGCGGTCAGCGGCATCCAGTCGGCCGGGTTGAGCGAGTAGACGATCGTGCGGGGCATCGCCGGCTCGGCATTGAACAGCCCCGCCAGGTGTGCCACGACCTCCCCGTCGGCCATGGCGTCGAAGCCGACGTCGGCCCCCATCGCGGCGGCACGCGCCCGATTGGCGTCGCGGTCGGCGTGCACATGCAGCTGCATCGTCCAGCCGCGGTCGTGGTACAGACGCGCCAACTCGACCAGCAGCCCCGTCCGGTACGCGTCGGCCTGTGCCGGCGTGAGCGCGCCCGGATCGTCCAGCGCCCGCGCCAGGATCGCGTCCAGATCGTCCGGGCTCGCGGCCTGGAAGCGGAAGCCGTCCAGCGCGTGGTCGGACAGGCGCGCCCCCAGCGCGGCGAAGACATCCGCGCGCGTCGCCAGCGCGGTGACGAGGTCGGCGAATCCGCCGATCCGCACCCCCGACACGTCCTCCAGCTGCGCAAGCCAGGCCGGGAAGTCCGGGCGGGCGATGGCCAGTGCCCTGTCGGGCCGGAAGGCGGGCACGACGCGGAACGACGGCTCGTCCACCAGCTGGCGGTGGAAGCGCAGGTCGTCGATCGGGTCGTCGGTGGTGCACACGACCGCCACGTTGCTGCGCCGGATCAGCCCCCGTCGCGAGAACTCGGGCGTGGCGAGCAGCTCGTTGGCCTGGTCGAAGATGGCCCGCGCGCTGTCCCGGGTGAGCTCGGCCGTGATGCCGAAGATCCGGCGCAGCTCCAGGTGCGTCCACAGATACACCGGATTGCCGACGGCCTTCTCCATGGTGGCCGCGAACGCCTCAAACTTGTCCCAATCGGGCGCATCGCCGGTGATCAGCCGCTCCGGCACGCCGTTGGCCCTCATGAGACGCCACTTGTAGTGGTCGCCGTACAGCCCGCCGGTCGGCGTGCGCCCGCCCAGCCACACCTCGACGATCGAGGCGAAGGTGGCATCCGCGGCGATTTCGGACGGATTCAGGTGGCAGTGGTAGTCGATGATCGGCAGGTCTTTGCACGCCCGAAACAGCTGCTTCGCGGTGGGCGTGGTGAGCAGGAAATCGTCGTCGAGAAACATGTCAATCCTTTCCGTGAGGGGTCATTCCGTGACGCCGTCCTTCCAGATGGCGATCCCGGACATGCCGCCCAGTTCGTTGCGGGTCGGCTGCCCGCTGGCGATGTCGAGCACGAGGTCGGTGAAGCGGGAGACGACCTGCTCGCGCGGCTCGTCCAACACCACGCCGGCGTCGAAGTCGATCCACGACGGCTTGCGCCGGGCCAGCGCCGTGTTCGACGAGATCTTCACGGTGGGCACGAACGTGCCGAAGGGCGTGCCGCGGCCGGTGGTGAACAAGACGATCTGGCACCCCGCGCACCCCAGCGCCGTGGACGACACCAGATCGTTGCCGGGAGCCTGCAGCAGCGACAGGCCGGGGCGGCGCAGTCGCTGCCCGTACCCGACGACATCCACGACCGGGCTCGTGCCCGACTTCTGCGTGCAGCCGAGCGATTTCTCTTCCAGCGTCGTGATGCCGCCCTGCTTGTTGCCGGGTGACGGGTTCTCGCTGATCGGTGAGCCGTGGCGGGTGAAGTAGTCCTTGAAGCCGTTGATCAGCTCGACGATCTGGGTGAAGACCCGCTCGTCGCGCGCGCGTTCCATGAGCAACTGCTCGGCGCCGAACATCTCGGGCACCTCGGTCAACACCGCCGAACCGCCCCGGGCGACCAGCTCATCGGCGAAGGCCCCCACCAGCGGGTTGGCGGTGATGCCCGAGAAGCCGTCCGAGCCACCACACTTCAGGCCGACGCGCAGGGCCGAGACCGGCACCTCGACGCGCACATCGGCGCTGGCCGCCTCGCGCAGCTCGTCCAGCAGCGCGGCCGCAGCCGCGTACTCGTCGTCCACCTCCTGGGCGACCAGAAACTTGACGCGCTGATCGTCGAAGCCCGCCTCGCGCAGCTGATCGATCTGGTTGTTCTCGCAGCCCAACCCCACGACGAGCACGCCGCCCGCGTTGGGATGCCGGATCAGGCCGCGCAGGATCTGCTGCGTCGCCCGCAGGTCGCCGCCCAGCTGCGAGCACCCGTAGGGATGCCGCGCGACGATGACGGAATCGAACGGCCCATCGCCTTGCCAAAACTGGCGGGCCATCCGATCGACCATGCCGTTGATGCAGCCGACGGTCGGCACGATGTAGAGGTCGTTGCGCACCCCGACCCCGCCATCGGCCCGGCGAAAGCCCGCGAACGTGCTTCGTCCGGGCCCCGGCGCGGGCAGCGGCGCCGCGGCACCCCCGTAGCGGTAGTCGAGGTGGGACGCGAGCGCGGTGGCCAGGTTGTGCGTGTGCACCCAGGCACCCCGCGGGATGTCCGCCGTGGCCCGTCCGATGGGGCATCCGTACTTGAGGACGTCCGCGCCGGCCGGTTTGTCCCGCAGCGCGACCTTGTGCCCGGCCGGCACCGCCGTGACCAGGCGCACGGTGTCACCACCCACGTCGACCAGCTCGCCCGCCGCCAGATCCTGCAGCGCCACCGCGACGTCGTCGTGCGGCGACACGATGATCGCCTTCATGACCGCTCCCCCACTCTCATGACAGATCCTCCACCGCGGCGCGCACGCCCCGGCTGGCCAACAGCGCCAGATCGTCGTCCACCAACCCCACCAGCCCGGGCACCGCGGTCAGATCCCGGCCCCACAGCGAGGTCTGCGCGAGCACGGAGGGGACAAAATCGCTCCGATCGGCCCGCCGGAACGTCTCCAGGACGTCATCGGTGTCGATGGGGTGGACTTTGTCCCGTTTTTCCCCGGCATCACAGACGCTGCGGTCGCCGTAGATGGCGAGCAGGCCCGCCAGGGCCAAGACGACGCGCCTGGGCAGCGGCCGTCCCGCCTGCGCGCAGGCCACGATGACCGGCACGAGGCGCGCGGCGAACTTGGAGACCGAGTTCGCCGCGATCGCATCCAGACTGTGGTGCAGCCAGGGGTTGTCGAACCGCTCGACCACCTCGGCACAGAAGCGCCCCAGGTCGGCGGCCGGAAGGCCGACGGCCGGTGCGAGCTCGTCCCGCATCTGCGCCTGGATGAACCCCCGGAAGACCGGATCGCCCATCACCTCGGCCACGGTGCACAGCCCGGCCAGACGGCCCAGCTGCGCCATCGTCGTGTGCGGGCCGTTCAGCAGGTACACCTTGCGCCGCCGGTACGGAGCCAGATCGTCGGTCAGCGTGATGGCCAGCGGCAGGGCGTCCCGCACACGGGGTGGCCCCTGGACGACCCACGACAGGGCCGGCTCGGCGACGACGATCAGGTCGTCGCGGTAGCCGAGCTCGACCCACAGCGCCTCGGCACGCTCGGCGGGGAAACCCGACACGATGCGATCCACCAGCGTGCTGCAAAACAGGTTGTCCGACTCGATCCAGCCCGCCAGATCGTCGCCCAATCCGAAGTCGGCAACGCACGACAGCACGCAGCGCTTCAGCTGCGCGGCGTTGTCGTCGATGAGCTCGCAGGGCAGCACGAGGAAGCCCGGCAGGCCGCGGGCGAAGCGCCGGGCCATCAGGTGTGCCAGCTTCGCGGGGAAGCCGCGCGGCGGCACCGTCGCCGCCGTGTCGCGCGGATCGATCGCGATGCCGGCCTCGGTGGTGTTCGACACGATGGTGCCCGTGTGCGGGTCGTCCGCCAGCGCGAGGAAGTCGTCCCAGGCCCGGTACGGATCGACGGTCGCGGTGACGACATCGATGATGCGGTGCTCGCGCACGCCCAGGCCCTCGGTCACCACGGTGTACAGGCGGTCTTGCCGTTCCAGCGCGTCCACGTGGCCGCCGGGGCGGGGCTGGACGATCGCGATGCCGCCGTCGAACAGGCCAGCGTCGTCGGCCTGCTGCACCTGCGGCCCGAGAAACCCGCGCAGGAAGTTGCCCTCGCCGAACTGGATGATGCGCGTCGGCCGCGCCGGTGCCGCGACCATCCGCCGGCCCATCTGCATCATCGCGCACCCCCGCCCGACGGTTCGTGACCTGGCCACCAGCGCCAGATGATTCACCCTAGCCCGGCCGGGACGCGTCGGTTGCCGATTCCGCGGCATCGATGCGCCGCAGTTCGCCCAGCCACGTGGCGACCGAGCTCTTGATGCTTGCCCGGTCGGGATCGGGCACGCCCTTCACCGACCGTTCGATGGCCTGGTACATCTTTTCGCGCAGCTGCGCCGGCGTCATGGCGGGATGCACGAAGCCCGGCAGGTCGGATTCGTGGTAGGCCCCACGGTCGTCCAGACGCACGCACCACTGCGGGCCGTGGACGCCGTCGTCGGGATCGTGCCAGGTGACCACGCCGTCGGCCAGCAGAGCGTCTGGGCGGTCATACCAGTCGCGATCAGGCTCGTACAGATGGACGCGCAGACCCTCGCGCAGCGCGATCCGGTTGCCGTCGGAGTCGATCACCAGTTCGTCGTGCGACAGCGGCTGCGGCGAATCCAGGCCGATGCAGTTGAAGTCCCAACGCACCCGCGGCCTGTCCATACCGCAAGCGTACCGGCCCGGTGCCCATTGGAGGCCGGCCTCAGCCTCAGTCGGTGAGGACGGCGCTGCGACCCGCCCACTGGGCGTCGCGGGCGGCCTGCCACAAGAAGTCGGCGACGTCGGCCCGGCTGATCCGGGGCGAACCGTGCATCTGGATGCGCGCCTGCGCGCGGTAGGTGCCGCGGGCCGGACCGTTGGTCAGTGTCGTGGGGTACACGATCGTCCAGTCCAGGTCCGACGCCCGCAGGGCCTTCTCCCCCTCCGCCTTGTCGGCGTAGATCGCCCGCAGCACGGTCGCATACGCGATGCGCTCCAGGAATGACGCGTCGCGCAGCGTGTCTGCGACGCCGAACGACGACATCCACACCAGCCGCTTCACGCCCGCCCGCTGCGCCGCGGTGACGACCGCCTGCGCGGCCGCGCTGAAGAGCCCGTCCGGACGGACCGACCTTCCGCGCCCCAGCGTGGCGATCACCGCATCCTGCCCCTCCATGACCCGCTGGACGTCGTCCACCACGGTCGCATCGCCCGGGACAACGGCGATGCGATGGGCGACGTCCTCCAGCGCCTGCGGATGCCTGGCCAGCACGGTCACTTCGTCGTCGGCGTCCAGCGCGCGGCTCAGTACGCAGCGTCCGGTCGGCCCGGTCGCCCCCAACAGCAACAGCTTCACAACCCATTCCTTCCGGGGACCTGCCACATTGCAGGGCGGGCCTTGACCCGCAATGACCGCCATAGACAGTTGATCCCGGTGCCTCGTCTCACATCCGGCAACGCCACCCCCAACGCTGCCGGCGAAGACGAAACACCGGGAATCAACCACCTCCCGGGGCCATCCATCAGGTGGGTCGGACACGACGGGGATGCCCGACCCCCCTGATGGATGGCCCCGAACACCATCACACACTCAACGCATCACGGCCCCGGAAGGGACCGCCTGTGACCACGGCCAGCGGACAGACATTCGCCGAACCGCCGCCGATCAGCAGGACGCTGAGCACGACCAGCACCACCCCCAGGGGGATGGCCACATGCACCACGAACAACACGATGCCGACCACGATGAAGACCAAGCCGACTACGACGCGCAGCCCGCGCCCCACGGGACGGGCCATGAAGCGGGCGAGAGTCATGAGAGGGGCTCCAATCTGATCATATGGCCGGACATTTCCTCCTCCTCGGCCGCCTGCGCACAGCTTTCGCAGCGGCCGTTGAGGACGATACCGTCACGGACGAGGTTGCGGCCCAACTGGGCCTGGATGGCCGCGATCGTGCTCTCGGGCAGCTGGATATCCATCAGCCCGCCGCAGCTCGTGCAGGCGAAGTGGTCGTGCGTGTGCGGATTGGCGTCGAGCATCAGCTGGCGTCCATCCGACGGTGCAAGCCCGATCTCACCGCGCTCCAGCAACCGGGCCGTGATGCGGTGCACAGCCTGTACTGACAGCGTCGGCATGGTCGGATGCAGGACCGCGTACAGCGTCATGTTCGTCGCATGACGCAGTTCGCGCAGTGTCTTGAGCACTGCATCGGTCTGCATCGTTGGCATGCCTCCACTGTAGGGTTAACGATTCACCGTTGTCAACGGTTATCAGCAAACTCGTCCACCTTTTTTCGTGGAACATCCACGCCGCTCCCCCGTGCGGCAGATCGCCCGCGCACCCCGCGGCAGATTCACGACGACAGAAGCCAGACTCCACCGTCTGACTACGCGATTCACCCCGTGCGCATCGCTGTGCGGATCGATGCGTTCGCGCCGGGTCCCGTCGGTGCAGCCAGGCAGTCGTCGTCGCGCGGCGCACCTCGCACGACCCCGAGGAACAGACAGTGGGCATCTGGTGCCGACCACAGACCCCGGCACAGCGGGCCAGCGCCATGCCCGATCGTGCCGCTCACCAACGAGCCCCAGCAGACACGATGATGAGAGAAAGTGCTAGTCAGTACGATATAGCCACATGCCAGAGGGCAAATTCAACGGGTGGAGCATAGGGGATTCGAACCCCTGGCCTCTTCCATGCCATGGAAGCGCGCTACCAACTGCGCCAATGCCCCGCGATGCGGGTAGTTACTTTACCCGAAGCCTGTCCGGACACGCAATCAGGCTTGTCATCGCCAGATTGTCCGGCAATTCGGCCCGCAGGCGCCGGGGCAGCCGGGACGCGACGGCGTCCCACGCCTGGTCGGCCATCTCGCAGATGTCGTCGTCGGGCACCACCCCGGTCAGCGGGAAACTGTCCATGTACGGCTGCTGCACGGGTGGGCAGTGCCAGCCGCGCACCACCACACCCGGGTACATCGCCCGCCACATCAGCCCGAGGTCGGGGTGACAGCGCAGTGACGCCATCGGAACGCCCCGCAACCTGAAGGCCATCAGCAGGATCAGCCCCGCGGGTCGGGACGGCGGACGCAGCCGGACGCAGGCCGTGTGGTCGTCGAACGGGTAGTCCAGGTACGTCCCGGGCATGGCCAGACAGTAGTCGATGAGCCGGTCCGCGTCCACACCTCAAGCCTAATCGCGGCACCTGCTCCCCGGGGAGCGACGCTTGACGCGCACAATCCGCAACGAATCCCTCCAGGTGTGCCGCATCACGGACCGGCGAAGGTAGAGTTGGTATGTTACGTGCCAGGGCAGGACTTCTCCAGTCAACGTACCCCAGGCACAGACGATCCATACCATTGGGCATTGACTGAGAAAGGTCTGAGTCATGAGCACGTCCGATATCCCACATCCCACGGCCCAGCACGTGGACAAAGCCGATTCCGGCTACAGCAAAGGGTTGCGCAACCGTCACCTGCAGATGATCGCCATCGGCGGTTCCATCGGCACCGGCCTGTTCCTGGGCGCCGGTGGCCGGTTGGCCGCAGGCGGCCCCTCGCTGGCCATCGTCTACGCCCTGTGCGGCATCTTCGCCTTCATCATGGTGCGCGCACTGGGCGAGATGTCCGTCTACCGTCCCTCCTCCGGCGCCTTCGTGTCGTACGCCCGCGAGTTCCAGGGCGAGAAGGGCGCCTACATCACCGGCTGGCTCTTCTTCCTGGACTGGGCCACCACGGTCATGGCCGACATCACGGCCGTCGCGCTGTACATGCACTACTGGGCCCCGATGGGCAAGGTGCCGCAGTGGGTGTTCGCGCTCATCGCGCTCGTCTTGGTCTTCGCGCTCAATATCATGGCGGTCAAGTTCTTCGGCGAGTTCGAGTTCTGGTTCGCCATGATCAAGGTCGCGGCGATCCTGATCTTCATGGTGGTTGCCATCGTGGTCGTCGTCACGCAACACCCGGTGGGCGACACCACGCCCTCCCCTGTCCTCATGGTCAACCACGGCGGCATCTTCCCGAACGGCCTCGCCCCGATGGTGGTGCTGGCCCTGGGCGTCGTCTTCGCCTTCGGCGGCACCGAGATGGTCGGCGTCGCGGCCGGTGAGGCCAAGGAAGCCGCCAAGGTGCTGCCCCGCGCGATCAACTCGATGATCATCCGGATCTTCGTCTTCTACGTCGGCTCGGTGATCCTGTTCACCTGGGTGCTCCCGTGGACGGCGTACAGCGGCAACGAGTCGCCGTTCGTCAGCTTCTTCTCCCGCCTGGGCGTGCCTCACGCGGGCGACATCATGAACATCGTCGTGCTCACCGCCGCGCTGTCCTCGCTCAACGCGGGCCTGTACGCGACCGGGCGCACGCTGCGCTCGATGGCCATGGCGGGCGAGGCACCGCACTTCGCGGCGTTCCTGAACAAGAACAAGGTGCCCTCGCACGGCATCATGATCACCGCCGGCCTCGGCCTGATCGGCGTCATGATCAACTACGTTTACCCGACCAACGCCTTCAACATCGTCATGAACCTGGCCGGCATCGGCATCGCCGGCACCTGGATCTCGATCCTGGTCTCGCACTGGCTGTTCGTCCGCAAGGCGAAGCAGGGCCTGATCACGCGCCCCGCCTACCGGCTGCCCTGGGCACCGGTGCTCAACATCATCACGATCGCCTTCCTGCTGGCCATCATCGTCGCCATGGCGTTCACCGACATCCACACCGACCAGATGGGCATCAAGACCATCCTCATGTTCGTCGGCATCTGCGTGCTGATGGTCATCGGCTGGTTCGCGGTGCGCGACAAGATCAGGCCCGAGATGCTCGACAAGATGCTCGACACCGAGGTGACCGAGGAAAAGGCCGCCGACAAGGAGGTGAGTTAGCCACGCACGTCCACATCACCTACACCGGTGGCACCATCGGCATGATCGAGTCGCCCCGGGGCCTGGTGCCCGGGGCCGACTTGGCCGGCTGGATCACCGGGTTGTTCACCGGGGCCGACATGCTCGACTCCCTGGACGTCACGCAGTTCGAGCGGCTGATCGACTCGTCCAACGCCACGCCCGACGACTGGCAGGCCATCGTCGACGACCTGTGGGCCCACCGGGATGCGGCCGACGCGTTCGTCGTGCTGTCCGGCACCGACACCATGGCGTTCACCTCGGCGGCACTGTCGTACGCGCTGACCGCGTTCGGCAAGCCCGTCGTGGTCACCGGCTCGCAGCAGCCGCTCACCGTCGTGGGGTCGGACGCCGGCCCGAACGTCAACGGCGCGCTGCGTGCGGCCACGTCGGGACGCGCCCCCGGCGTGTCGCTGTTCTTCGGTCACCGGCTGCTGGCCGGGGCACGGGCCACCAAGATGTCGTCGTGGTCGTACGCCGGCTTCGACAGCCCCAACGTGCCGCCCCTGGCCATCACCGGGGCACCCTGGAGCTGGAACCCGCCGCTGGAGCAGGGCTGTGGCTGGCCCGATCCGCAGCCGTACGCGCGCCACGACGTGGCCGTGGCCGCACTGTGCCCGGGCGTCACGACCGCGCGGCTGCGGGCGCTGCTGACGCCCCTGCCCGAGGCGGTGATCCTGCGCGCGTACGGCGCGGGCGATGCGCCCAGCGACGAGCCGGGCCTGTCCGACCTGCTCGCCGAGGTGGCCGGCCACGGCGTGACCATCGTGGTCGCTTCGCAGTGCCCGCAGGCCAATGTGGTGCTCGACCGCTACGAGACCGGCGCCGTCCTGGCGCGCGCCGGCGCGATCGGCGCGGGCGACATGACGCTGGAGGCCACGTACGCCAAGCTCGTCTTCCTGCTCTCTCAGGGGCTGCAGGGGGCCGAGCTGGCCGACCGGATGGTGCACAACATCGCCGGCGAGATCACCAGCGGCGGCTGCGACTGACCGAGCCCGCTACATACCTGCGCACCAAGTGGGAGGTTCTCCACGTCTGCTATGACTAGCCTGGATAAGATTCATGCCATGGAGACACGGACTGAACACGACCTGTTGGGCGAGCGCGAGGTGCCGGTGGACGCCTACTGGGGCATCCACACGCTGCGCGCACTGGAGAACTACCCGATCTCGGGGGCATCGGTGGGGTACTTCTACTCCGATGTCGTCCGCTGCTACGCCATGGTCAAGAAGGCGTGTGCCCTGGCCAACGCCGAACTCGGCAAGCTGCCGAAGGACAAGCTCGACGCCATCACCTGGGCCTGCGACCAGATCATGGACCACACGGACGACTGGCGCGAGCAGTTCCCGATCGACGTGTTCCAGGGCGGTGCGGGCACCTCGACCAACATGAACGCCAACGAGGTGATCGCCAACCTCGCGCTGGAGCACATGGGCCTGCCCAAGGGCCGCTACGACGTCATCCATCCCAACGACGACGTCAACATGGCGCAGAGCACCAACGACACCTACCCGACCGCGCTGCGCCTGGCGATCTACACCGCGCTCGACCGCATGTCGAGCGTCTATGTCGCCGCGCTGCAGAAGGCCTTCGAGGCCAAGGCGGCCGAGTTCTCGTCCATCTACAAGCTCGGACGCACGCAGCTTCAGGACGCGGTGCCGATGACGCTCGGCCAGGAGTTCTCCAGCTTCGCCGTGCTGATGGCCGAGGAGCGCCGCAACACCAAGTACTGCGCGACGCTGCTGCTGGAGATGAACCTGGGCGCCACCGCCATCGGCACGGGCATCACCGCGCCCGAGGGCTACGCCGATCTGGTGACGGCCCGCCTGCGCGACGTCACCGGCCTGGAGGTCGTCCAGGCGCCCAACCTGGTCGAGGCGACCAGCGACTGCGGCGCGTACGTCTCGGCGCACGGCGCCTGCAAGCGCATCGCCGTCAAGCTGGGCAAGATCTGCAACGACCTGCGGCTGCTGTCCAGCGGGCCGCGCGCGGGCCTGGCCGAGATCCACCTGCCCGAGCGGGCGGCCGGGTCGTCCATCATGCCGGCCAAGGTCAACCCGATCATCCCGGAGGTCGTCAACCAGGTCGCGTTCAAGGTCATGGGCAACGACACCGTCGTCACGTACGCAGCCGAGGCGGGCCAGCTGCAGCTCAACGCGTTCGAGCCGGTGATCGCGCAGGCGACCAGCGAGTCGATCCGGCTGCTGTCAGGCGCCATGCACACGCTGCGCGTCAACTGCGTCGAGGGCATCACGCCCAACATCGAGACACTGCGCGAGCACGTGCGCAGCTCGGTCAGCCTGGTCACCTACCTGGTGCCGCGCCTGGGACATGCGATGTGCGACGACATCGGGCGCGAGTGCGTCGAGACCGGCGAATCCGTCCGCGAGGTCGTGCTGCGCCGCGGCCTGGTGCCGCAAGACGAGCTGGACGAGTTGCTGCCGAAGCTGTGACTCATCCGTCCAGCACGTCGCGCAGGACGAGCCAGGCGGCCAGCCTGTCGGCGTAGGCGCGCATCGCTCGGGTCGGCACGGGGCTGGACGACGGCAGCAGGATCCGCCGCGGCTGCGGCTCGGGCAGGTGCTGATAGCGGACGAGCGCGCTCTGCGCCGCACGCCCGTTGCAGGCCACGGCCCGGATCGTGGGATGCGCCCGCACCAGCCCGGCGATGTCGTTGGGCTGCGCCGCGGTGATGTCGCCGTCCAGCGATCCGGGGCGCACGCACGACTCCAGCGCATCCCACAGCGCGACGCCGTGGCGCATCAGCATCGCCAGGCGCTCGCCGTACGCCTGGGGGACGGACGGCTCGCCCAGCACGTCGGCCATCAGGTGCCAGAAGTGGTTGCGCGGGTTGCCGTAGTACTGCCCGGCCCGCAGCGAGGCCACCGACGGCATCGAGCCCAGGACTAGCAGTTGCGGCGCCTGCCCGACGACGGGCGCGAACGAGTGGATCCGCGCCTCAGGCATGTGACTTGTTGATGGCCTCCCACAGGCCATTCAGGTAGGCGATGCCGAGCGCCCGATCGTACAGGCCGTAGCCGGGGCGGCCGCGCTCGTCCCAGATGTCGCGGCCGTGATCGGGGCGCACATAACCGTCGAAGTGATTCTCGAACAGCGCCAGCATGATCTGATACATGTCGAGCGACCCGGTGCTGCTCAGGTGTGACGACTCGTGGAAGACGCCCGGCGCCACGTGCTTGATGTTGCGCGCGTGCACGAAGGCGACCTTGCCGCGCCCGCACAGCTCGCGCAGGATCGCAGGCACGTCGTTGTCCGGCCCCTCGCCCAGCGACCCGCAGCAGACGGTGAACCCGTTGTACGGCGAGTCGTGGAAGCTCTCGATGCGGCGCAGGTCGTCGATGTTCTTGACCACGCGCGGCAGCCCGAAGATCGGCCACGGCGGATCGTCCGGATGCACCGCCATCCTCACGTCGAACTTCTCGCAGGCGGGCATGATCGCCTGGATGAAGTAGCGGTAGTTGTCGGCCAACGCGGCCTCGTCGACGTCCGCGTACGCGGCGAACAGCGCCTGCACGTCCGCCAGCCGCTCCGGCTCCCAGCCGGGCATCGCGAAGCCCTGCGAATCGTCGCGCACCTTGGCGACCATCTCGTCCAGCGAGCCGGGCACGAGCGCGCGGTCGTACGCCAGCACGTGCGAGCCGTCGTCCAGCGGGAAGTGCAGGTCGGTGCGCAGCCAGTCGAACACCGGCATGAAGTTGTAGCAGATGACCTTCACGCCCACGCGCGACAGCCGCTCGATCGTGGTGATGTAGTTCTCGATGTGGCGATCGCGCGAGGGCAGGCCGATCTTGATGTCGTCGGACACGTTGACGCTCTCGATGACCTCCAGCTTCAGCCCCGCGGCCTCCACCTGGTCGCGCAGCGCCTCGATCTCGTCCATCGGCCAGGCCTGCCCGACCGGCACGTCGTACAACGCCCCGACCACCTGCGTGACGCCGGGGATCTGGCGGATGTACCGCAGCGGGATCGGGTCGTCGGACGCCCCGTACCACCGGAAGCCCATCTTCATCGTGCTCCTCCTTGCGTTGACACGATTTCGTGCAGCCGGGCGCGCACCGCGCCGGGGCCGGTCGTCATGGCCAAGATGTCGTCCGCGATCGTACTCGCCACGTCTGACAGATCGACACCCGCCACCTCGGCGAGCATCGCGGGGACGGACGCCGCGGCGGCAGCATTGTCGGCGCCCAGCGCCAGCGCGGCGACCCGGGCGCGCAGCTCGTCCAGCATCGGGTCAGGGCTTTGCGCCATCGGCTCGCCGGCGTCGTCCACGCCCATCAGATACCGGGCCCAGGCGGCCAGCACCAGCGGGATCAGCCGCAGCCCGGACAGGCTCCCGTCCCGTTCGAGGTATTTGCGCAGCGTCACGCCGAAGCGGATCGGCACCTTCTGGGACGTGTCCGCGGCGATGCGCTGCGGCGAATCGGGCAGCGCCGGGTTGGGCAGGCGCTGGGTCAGCACCTCGTCCAGGAACGCGGCCGGGTCGATGATGCCGGGGCTGGTGACCACGGGCAGCGCCTCGTCGTACCCCAGGCCGCGCACCAGGCCGACCAGGTCGGCGTCGGCCATCTCGGCCCAGATGCGGTCGTACCCGAGCAGCGTGCCGAAGATCGCCAGCGCCGTGTGCAGCGGGTTGAGGCAGGCCGTGACCTTCATCTCGTCGGCCAGGTTGACGGCCTCGCGGTCGGCCAGCAGCACGCCGGCCTCGTCCAGCGGCGGACGCCCGTTCGGGAACGCGTCCTCGACCACCAGGTACCAGACCGGCTCGGTGTTGGCGAAGCAGGCCATGGTGGTCGAGCGCGACACCTGCACCAGCTCGACATCCTCGACGCCGGCGGCCGTCAGCGCCGCCGCGACATCGGGCGCCGGGTTCGGCGTGATGCGATCGACCATCGTGCACGGGAAGCTGACGCACGCCGGATCGTCCAGCCAGGCCAGGAAGTCGGCACCCACACGGCCCCGCTGGGCCAGCGCGGCGGCGAACGTGCGGACGGCGTCGCGCAGCCGGTCGCCGTTGGCCGAGAAATTGTCGGTGCTCACGACCGCAAGCGGCGCTCCCCCGGCCTGGAACCTCGCCCACAGCATGCCGGTGACCACGCCCATGGCGGCGTGCGCCCGCTGCGGCCCCTCGTCCAGATCGGCGGCGACCAGCGGCAACCAGGCGCCGTCCGGCCCGGTCAGTGCGTAGCCCTTCTCGGTCACCGTGATGGTGACCAACTGCAGCGCGGGGTCGCGGGCCAACTCGACCAGGCGATGCCAGTCGGCGTCGTCGCCGGTGTATAGCGCCTGCGTCACGCTCGTGATCAACTCGCGGGTGGTGGTGCCCTCGGGACGCATCACGACCAGCACGTGCCGATTGCCGCAGGGCCGATAGACGCGCTCGATGCTCACGCCCTGGTCGATGTCGGCGACCACGAGCCCGGCGTCCAGGCCGCCGTCCGCCAACAGCCGCTGCGCGATCTGCGCATGCAGCGCGCGGAACAGGTTGCCGGCGCCCAGATGGATCCAGCGCGTGCGTCCGGACGCCGCCGTCAGGTCGTAGCCGGGCAGGGCGATGCCGGCAGCCGCAAAGGCGTCCGCGCATGTCGCCGGGTCATCGGTGATTCGTACCATGTCTGTCTCGAAATCCTCTCAGTGCCGCAGGAGCCCACGCCGCCAGACGGCGGCCGCGGGCACATGCCGTCTGTCGTCCATGACCAGGCCTTCCCCGGCGCTGCAAGAGTCGGACCGGAGCGCTCTCGCATCACCGGCTCCTTGTATACAAGCATCGGAGGC
>Ga0209738_10000012_pt1 | contig 48043 bp, 37 predicted proteins | sample TergutNc150P5_FD_187289 | JGI IMG/M metagenome (GOLD analysis project Ga0209738, IMG submission 187289) | Nasutitermes corniger P5 segment gut microbial community from laboratory colony in Florida, USA - Nc150 P5 (SPAdes) (version 2) | ecosystem: Host-associated > Arthropoda: Insects >...
GTCACGAAACCGCACGAACTGCCCGCCCAGCGAGATGAACTGGCGCGCGAACGTATTGCTGTCGATATGTTCGCCATTGACCACGCGCTGGTACAGCCGTGCGCAGGCTCGCAGATCGTCGGCCAGGCCGTAGCGCCAGGAATAGGTGGCATATAGCGGCAGCGCGAACGAAAACGCCAGCGCAATCACGATGCCAACCACCACGCCGCCGGTGCGCCACAAGCCGGTGATCAGTTCATTTTCGCCGTGGCCGGCCACGATGCACATCGTGATCGTGGTCAGCAGCGCGATATAGCCGCCCCGGCCGACCGCGTAATAACCGCACACGCCCGCAACGATGGACATCAGCAGATAAACCAGCGGATCGGAGCCGCTGGTTGTGCGCACGACGATCAAGGTCAGCCCGATCAGCGAACCCAGCAATGTGCCCAGCCCGCGCTCGAAAGCTTTTCTGCGAATCTTGCCGTGATGTTGCAGGCCGCAGATCACGATCATGGTCGTCACCGACGCCCACACGCTGCTTTGCACCGGCATATGAATGGCGATGGTGGCGAGGATGGATGCCAGCATGGCCAGCGCCACGCGCACGGCATGAATGATTTTCGCGTGCTGGTAGCGGTACTGTGGCGACATCATCACGTGCAGCATTCGCGCAAAACGCGAGCGTGGGCGCGGCGCCGGGGGGAAACCGGATGGGGACATGGTCAAAACAAAATATCGGTATGATGGCATTCGCGCGGTTGCCGCCGGCGCCATCATACTGGAAAACCGGGGGGGCGCAATGCGCGAAAAATGGGGGCGGGCTTTGTGTATGATGGACGTTCCAGCATAAAGGAGGAGTAATCATGGAATTCAAGCAATCTGTCCAGGTTTGCCTGCGCGACAAATATGCTGATTTTTCGGGCCGTGCGCCCCGCTCCGAGTATTGGTGGTTCGCCCTGTTTTATGCCGTGCTCATCTGCGCCCTGTATTTTCTGGCGACCATTACGGCCCTGGCCATGAGGTCGGCCAGCCTGGCGCTTATCCTGGGTCTGGTGATATTCCTGGTCTGCATAGGGATGGTGGTGCCCTCCCTGGCGGTGACAGTGCGACGCCTGCACGATGTGGGCAAAAGCGGCTGGTTCTGGTTTATCAGCCTGGTTCCTGTCGTTGGCTCATTCATCCTGCTGTATTTCCTGGTGCAGCCATCGCAACCGCAACCCAACGTTTATGGGGAAATCCATGTCTGATCCTTATGCCGCGCCAGCCGCGCCTGTGTATCCAGAATCGTCCTCCGCGCCGTCTTCGGTCAGCGATCTCAGCTGGCCGCTTGCGCAGGGCGCAGGCTGGGTGAAGTTTATTGGCATCCTGCTGATTATTCTTGGCGCGCTGATGTGCATAACCATTATCGGCGCTGTGATAGGCTGGTTCCCTATCTGGGTCGGCGTAATTTTCACGCGCTCGGCAGATGCCATCGGGCGCGCCCACCAGAACAACGACCCAGTCGCCCTGAAGGAAAGCCTGGGCAAACTGGGGACGCTTTTTGTCATTCAGGGTGTGCTGAATATCATCAGCATCGTCGGGGGCGTCATTGCTTTCCTGGTGATTTTCCTGATGTTCGGAAACACCATCATGGAACTCCTGAAAAACATGCAGTTTCCGCACTGATAACCCATGATGCAGCATCCATTCATGTTTCCTGGAGGAGAGTCCCGTGTCTGATCCACTTTATGCAGAGTCCCCCGCAAGCATCCATCCAGACCAGGACCCGCCGCAGCAGGTCGCAGACTCGATCCGCGATCTCAGCCAACCCCTTGCCCGTCGCTCGGGCTGGATGAAGTTCGTCGGCATCATAATCATCATCGGCGCTGTCCTGAATCTGTGTTCGGCCATCTTTGAGGGAATTTTTGCGGGCATCATGGCGAGCCGGAGCGGCATGGCATTTAACGCTGGACTTCAGGCAGGCTCGACTGTCGTGAATATCATTGTGAGCGGGATATACCTCTGGATGGGCATACTTGTCATGCAGTCAGCAAGCGCTATCCGGCGCGCCTGGCAGAACAACGACGAAAACAGCCTGATGGAAAGCCTGGGCAAATTAAAGAGATTATTTGTCATCATCGGCGTCATGATTATTGCCGGCTTTGCCCTGATGATCCTGTTTATCATCATCGTCGTTGCGGCGCAAAGAAACGGCCTGATTCCGTCCTGATATTTTTCTACAGCCGCCCCTCCCGCTTGACAGCCAGATAACGCTCGATCAGCACGCCTGACAATTCGCTGCAATGCACGTCCAGCAGGGGGACGCCCTCGCGCCGCAGCGCATCATGCATGGCTTCGCGCCGGGCCAGATAATGCATCGCCGCAGCGCTGCGGATGGCCGATTCCATGCGCCCATCCGCGCAGGGAATGGCGTCTTCCAGCGCCTGTTCGCGCAGGCTGACCACCAGCACCAGATGCTGCTGCGAGAGCATCGCCACTGCGGCGCGCAGTTCTTCATCATCCTCGTCGCGCACATTGGTCATCAACACCACGAAAGCGCGACGGCGCTGCCGCGCCTGCAATGCGCTCGCTGCGGTGAGGTAATCCGTTGCAACCGGCAACGCCTGAAGATCGTACCCGGCATCCAGCAGCCGGTCCATCGCGCTGCTGCCTCGCTGCGGCGGCAGCCAGCGCGTGTTTTCGTTGGCGCAGGCCAGCAGGCCCACGGCATCGCCCTGCCGCAAGGCAATACAGGCCAGCGCCAATGATGCGTTGAGCACATGGTCGAAATGCGACAGACGATCGTCCTGCGCCAGCATCCGCCGGCCACAGTCCAGCATCAGGATGACCTGCTGGTTGCGCTCGTCACGGTATTCGCGCGAGATCAGATGGCCGCGGCGCGCCGTGGCTTTCCAGTCGATCCGGCGCAGGCTGTCGCCCAGGCGGTAATCGCGCAGCTCCTGGAACTCGCTGCCTTCGCCACGCCGGCGTTGCAGACGCGCGCCCACGCTGCGCGAGGCGACTTCAACGCTCAGGCCCGCCATTCTCGCCAGCGGCGCGAAGTTCGGATAAACGCGAATCACGCTGGCTTCCCCCAGCTGCCGCTGCTGCGTCCATAACCGCCAGCGCGACCCCAGCCGCAGGTGGCAACCCGCGAAGGTGAACTGCCCTCGCTGGGCGGGTGTCACCGCATAGTCGAACGTCAATGTGTGCCCGGGCGCCAGCCGCAGCGTGCGTGGCATGCCGCGCACCGCCCAGCCGCCAGGATGCAGGTCATGCAGGACCATGCGCAAGGTTTGCCGGCCCGTGGCGCGCAGGCTCAGCCTGACCATCAGCTCCGGGCCCAGCGGCGCCACGGCGGGCAATTCGCGGCGCAGCTGCGGGCTGGGTTCACGCCACAATCGCGCAGCGTCCACCGCGCCCAGCACGGCGATCAATGCGCCAGCAGACAACCACACCCACAACGGGCAGAGATCCAGGCCAGCCAGCGCACCCATCCCGGTCCAGCCCAGCAGCGCCCATAACAGCGCAGAGGCGGGCCGCATCATTGGCGCGGCGCAGCGACTTTCTGCAGCAGCGCAGCCAGCACATCATCGGCGCGCTGGCGCTCGATCAATGCTTCCGGCGCCAGCAGCAGACGGTGGCGCAACGCGGGCAGGGCCACACCGCGCACATCGTCCGGCGTGACGAAATCGCGCCCGTCCATCACGGCATGCGCGCGCGCCAGGCGGATCAACGCCAGCCCGCCGCGCGGCCCCGCGCCGTTGATCACCCACGGCCACTCGCGCGATGCGCGCACGATGCGCACTGCGTAGTCGATCACCGCGTCATCCACATGCAGGGCAGCCACGCCGCGCTGCAGGGCGATCAACTCCGCCTGCGTCATCACGGGCTGCACACGGGAAATATCCAGCCCGGAGGCCACCCGGCCACTTGCAACTTCCCCAACCATCCGCCTCTCGTCATCCAGGTCTGGATAGTCAATCAGTATCCTGGCCAGAAAACGGTCAAGCTGGGCTTCCGGCAAAGGATAGGTGCCTTCCTGCTCGATCGGGTTCTGCGTGGCGATCACCATGAAAGGCTCGGGCAGCGCAAAGCATTCGCCTTCGATCGTCACCTGCCCTTCCTGCATGGATTCCAGCAGGGCCGCCTGGGTTTTGGCGGGCGCGCGGTTGATTTCATCGGCCAGCAGCAGATTGGCGAACACCGGGCCGCGCCGCACCTCGAAGCGTTCCTGCCTGGGGTGATAGACGGCGTGGCCCGTCACATCGGTGGGCATCAGGTCGGGCGTGAACTGCACGCGCGCGAAACTGCAACTCACCGCCGCAGCCAGCGCGCGCACCAGCAGCGTCTTGCCCAGCCCGGGCACGCCTTCCACCAGCACATGGCCGCTGGCCAGCAAGGCCAGCAGCGCCTGGTCAAGCACATCGCGCTGACCGATGAACGCGCGCGATATCTGCTCGCGCACGGCAACAGCGCGCTCGCCCAGCTCATGCGGGGAAAGGGCCGGGAGGGAAGAAAGAGGAAGGGTTTCTGGGGTCACGGATGGCTCCTGAGTTGCGCCAGGTCAACAATGCTTTCACGAAACGCCGCCGCACTGGCGGGCGGGTGGAAGGCCCGCGCCACCTGCGCGGGGTCAAGCGAATGGCGTTCGGCCAGATGCTGGTACAGGGCGTCGCCTTCGAGCGTGGCCACCAGCGGATCGCGCCGTTGCAGCCAGCCCAGCAGATCACGGCAGGCCAGCGCATGCAGGCTTGCGCCCGCATCGCGGCGAAACAGGAACGCGCCGCTGGCCTGCACATGCTCCAGCAATGCGCGACGCTGCGGCAAGGGCGCGGGCATCAATGGTCCCAGGCGCTGGCTGCGGCTGGCCATCCAGCCGATCAGCAGCAAGGTCGATGCCAGCCACGCGGGCCAGCCCTGGATAAACAGGCTCTTCCAGAACGACAGCTCGCCCAGCGCGTAAACCAGATAGACATGGCCGCCCGCTGGCAGTGGCGACAGCATGCGGTAAACAAAGTGTTGCGCGGGAACCTGCTCCAGGCTGCGCCCGGACATCACGCCCATATTGCTCAGCAGGCTGACCCTGCCACGGCCCAGCGGCACGCGTGCGAAAAGATAGCCCTGCCGGGCATCGCCAATGGCCACACTGGCGTTGCTGGCCACGCCGGGCGACAGCCAGAAGCGCTGGCCGCACAGGTTCATGCCGTTGTTTGCGCCCGCAGGGCTGGCATCGTCGGCGCGCAGCAGCACACAGGCCGCGCTGGCGTCAGCCGCTTTCACTTTCAATACGCCCAGCGCTTCCAGCAGCGGCGTGTGCGCGGTGGCGCTCACGTCCGCGCCTGTTTCAAGCACCAGATGGCCGCCGCTGCGCACCCACGCAGCAATGCGCCGGGCATCATCCTCATCGATGCGCTCCAGATCATCGCCCAGCGCCAGCGTATCGCCGGGATGCAATGGCATGCGTTCGGGCGCGATCGTCGCCAGGGATGTCACGGGCACATGGAGCTGCGTGAGGATGCGTTCGAGCGCAAAAAAGCGGTTATAGCGGGCCGCGCCATACGGGGGCCATGTGTATGGCGTCAGCCTGCGCTCGAACTGGGTGAAGAAGAACAGCGCACCCAGCGCCAGCACGCCCAGCGCGATCAATGTCACCACCCACGACGTCCGGCTCATGGCCCACCGTGTGCGATTCATGCCGCCCCCGCGCGCTGCGCTGGCCAGCCGGTCAGCAGGGCATCGACGTCGCTGTCGCTGGGGAAGCGGCCCGCATAGGCCGCGTATTGCCAGGCGCGCACGATCTCCATGGCGCGCTGGCGGTGCAGCGCGTCGGGCAGCCGCTGGCTTTGATGCAGACAATCCGCCTCGGTGGCATCAATGGGCGCGGGCGCGCCCAGCGCGTCGGCAACCTGCGCCACACAGCCGCGATACAGCATGGCCAGTGCCTCGCGCTGCCTGCCGCCTTGCCACAGGCGCTGCACGGCGGCGGACAGATCCTCGGGAAGCGTGTCCATCGCAGGCTCATCATGCATCGCGGCCAGCGGAATTTCCGCCCGGGGCTTTCTGCCTGGCAGACGGATCCGCCAGCCTTGCCGCATCACAAACCGCGCCAGCACGATCAGCGCCACAAGCAGGAAGCCCAGCAGCACAAACTTGATGCCGATGCCGATGAGCCCGCCGATGATTTTCATCAGATGAACCAGCGCAGGCGACATATGCAGGGGCTTTGGCGTTTCTGGCGGCATCGGTCTGGGCGGATGACGCAGCACCCATTCATGGCGCATTCCCTTTCCGCCCAGCCGCGGATCGCCATAGGCCCATTGGACGGCGGCGGAAAAACGCTGGTCCTCTTCCGACGCAGGTTGATGGAATACCTGCTCGATGCGAACGCTGGGCGTGGAAGCGCCCGGCGCGGGACTGGCCTCTGCGGCCCGGCTTTGCCCCGACCAGCCCAGGGCGCACACGGACAGACTCATGCACAAACACAGCAGCAGCGCGCGGCCCGCCGTTTCCCAGCGGCGGCGCAGGCAGCGGAAGGCCAGATCGATATCCCAGGCCTCCAGCTGGGTGCGGCGCGTCAGATACACGCCAAAACCCGCGGCCACATAAAACGGTTCGATCACGCTGATCACCGCATAGGCCGCCGCCATCACCATCATGGAAAACAGCATGGGCATATGGCTCCATGCGCTGCGCGATGCATGAAAGAAGTCCGGCAGGAACCCGGCGGGCACGAAGGCGAACACGAACAGGAACACGCTGAAAAACAACACCAGCTCGAAGATCAGGCAGCCCAGGGTCAGCCCGACCATGGTGGCGCTGACCGGGCCGCTCAGGATTTTCCAGCGCATCGCGCGTTGCGCGGCGGGCTGCCCTTCGAGCAGGATCTGCGGCAAACGCAGCCCGCGCCCAGGGCGCGACCAGAAAAAGCACAGCGACGACAACACGCCGCGCCCGCCCCATTGCCAGACGCCATGCAGGGTGTCGCGCCAGGCGGGCGGCTGCTCGAACACCGCGCGCGATAACACATACAGCGGCACGCGGTCGTACACCGGCTTGCACCACCACAGCAGGAACAGGCCAAGCCACGGCTTGCCTGTGATCCAGCCAGCCAGCATGCAGATCATCACGAACGGCAATGTGCACGCAAACCACGCCAGCCACACGGGCCTGGCATACGCGCGCAGCAGGACTGCGCCGAGGTCGACCGCTTCGCGTGATGTGCGCGGGCGCAGCGCCACGCTGATGCGCTCAAGCTCCATCGGCGCGCTCCTTTTCATTGTCCTTTTGCGTTGCGCCGCCGCGCGCCAGCCACAGCAGCACCAGCGCCCATAGCGCGGCAGCGCTGCCGTATTTCACGACATCAGGAAAAGCCGCGATGGACGACCAGAACGCTTCGACAAACGCAGCCACCACCAGCATCACAAACGCGCCAAGCGCTAGCTGCGCGCCCGTCCAGCTGGCTGCAACCAGCGCCGGACCGCGCCGCTCGCGCCCTGGCGCCAGCAGGGTCAACCCCAGGCGCAGGCCCGCGCCGCCCGCAATCACGAAGGCCGTCAATTCAAAAGCGCTATGCGCGGCCACGAAACGCCAGAAGGGCACGCCATCGCCGATGGCCGTCAGATAGCCTGCGATGCTGCCGAAGATCAGGCCGTTCGTCATCAACACATAGATCGAGCCGACACCGAATATCAACCCTGACGCGAAGGTGCGAAAAGCAATGCCGACGTTGTTCAGGATATAAAAGCCGAACATGCTCACATCGCTGCCGCTGCTGCGGCCAATATGGGCGTTGGCCGGGCTGTACATTTCCTCGAACCCGGCCAGCTGGCGGCTGCCAAAGACCGAATGCGCCCATTCTGGCCGCCACCACAGCAAGCCCAGGCTGATTGCGGCGGGCAGATAAAGCAGCAGGGCCGCCACCATCATATAGCGCCATTGCGCACGCACCAGGCGCGGGAATTCCGCCACCAGGAAGCGGGCGATGCGCTGCCAGTGCAGCGCATCGGGTTGATACAGCACGCGATGCCCCCGCTGCACGATATGTTGCAGGCGATCGGTGATCGCATGGCTGTAACCGCGCGAGCGCGCCAGGGCCAGGTGGTAGCACAGGCGCCGGTACGCTTCGGGGAACGCCAGCGCCTGCGGGTCTTTCTGCGCGGCGCGCGCATTGCGCCTGGCGCTGTTCAGCCAGCGCTCCCAGGTGTCCCATTGTTCGCCATACAGGGCGACGAAACGTTCCTGTTTCATGATCGTCCCATGAGCCAGTTTGCATAAGCCAGCAGGCGCTGCACGCCGGCCTCGCCGGTGCAGCCGGTCAGCGGCGACAGCACGTCGGCCAGCTCCTGCTGGCGCTGTGAGGTGAGCTGCGTGCACCGTTCGGCAAAATCGACGATGGCGGCCTGCTCTTCCAGCGTCAGCCCGGGCGGCGGCGCGCTGGCGGCCAGCAACGGCGCGGGCTGGCCTGGCGGCAGGCGGGTGGCATGAATGACCAGGGTGTTGGCCACGATATCGCCAATGCGGCGTGAGCCTGGGTCGATTAACGTGCTGAGCAGCCCGATGGCGTATACGCCTGGCAGCATGTCCACCACGCGCAGCAGGTTGCGCACCACCGATGACACCCAGGTGACAGGCGCGCCATCCGCGCGCACCACGCGCAGCCCCAGCGCGCGCTTGCCCGGGGTCTGGCCATGAAAGCAAACCTCGCACACCACCGCATAAGCCCACATCAGCAGGAACAGCGCCACCAGGCTCACGCCCGTGCCTGCCTCGCCCAGCAGGGAAAGCAGCGCCATCAGCGCGCCGCCCAGCGCCACCCGCAGGATCAGGTCGATGCACCACGCCCATGCGCGCGGCAACGCGCCCGCGGCGCGCAGGCGCAGAAACACGCCCTCGGGCGTTTCAACCTGGCGGATGGTGTCGAGCATCAATGCGCCCGCCCCCCTTGCTGCAATGCCCACAGCACATGCTCGCGCACCAGCGCCGACGCATCGTCGGCGCGCGCGCGCAGGGCGGCGACAATGGCCGCGCGGGCGTTGTCGTCAGGCAGGCCAGCGCCAGAGGTTAATGCATTGCCCATCGCCACCGCAAGATTGCGCGACCATTGTTCGTAGCCGATGCGCCGGATGGCGCTGCCCTGCATGCGTTCGTTGAACTGCGGCTCGCTCCATGCGGCCAGCTCGACGAGCGACGCGCCATCCAGCCCATGGCGCACCTCGAAGTCCTGAACGCAGGAAGGCTGCGCGAATTTATTCCATGGGCATGCCAGCTGGCAGTCATCGCAGCCATAAACGTGATTGCCGATCGATCCGCGCAATGCCTCGGGAATGCTGCCCGGATGCTCGATGGTCAGATAAGAAATGCAACGGCGCGCGTCCACGCACCCCGGCGAGACGATCGCGCCCGTCGGGCACGCAGTGATGCAGCGCGTGCAGCGCCCGCAATGCGCGGTGGATGCCTGCCCATGCGATTTTTCGCTGACGTTGTTCACGGTGTTTGTGTTGTTTATGCTCACTGGCAACGGAAGATCGACATAGATTTCCCCGAGAAAAAACATCGACCCCGCATCGCGTGACAACAGCAAGGAATGCTTGCCACGCCAGCCCAGCCCGGATTTCTGCGCGAACTCGACTTCCATCACCGGCGCGGAATCGGTAAACACGCGCCAGCCGTATGCGCCCGTTTCCTGTTCGATGCGCTGCGCGAGCTGTTGCAGCCGCTGGCGCAGCACCTTGTGATAATCGCGCCCGCGCGCATACAGCGACACGACGGCTGCGCGCGGATCGGCCAGCCGCGCGCGTTCACGCGCGCGCCAGTCCTGCTGCGCGGCGCACGCGGGCAGATAGGCCATGCGCACACTGATCACGCGCTGCGTGCCCGGCGTCAGCATCGCGGGCTGCGTGCGTTTGATTCCGTGTTTCGCCATATAATCCATGCCGCCGTGATAACCCGCTTCGAGCCAGGCGTTAAGGCGCGCTTGTGCGTCGCCCGTCGCCACATCGCTGATCCCCAGCTGGTCGAAGCCGAGTTCGCCCGCCCACTGGCGAATGCGCACGGCAAGCGCGGCCAGCCCGGCTTGCGGGCGCGCGCGGGAAACAGGAAACGACGGGCTAGGGTTCATCACGCCATTTTACGAAAAATGTCCATCATGTCTGGCCATCACGACGCATCGGCGCTGCTTGAGCGGCGCTTCAACCTGCCCGATGAAGCTGCAACCTGTGCGTTGGGCGCGCGCTTCGCGCATGCGCTGGACCTTTCGGCGCAGGCAGGCTTGCAGGTGCATCTGCTGGGCGATCTCGGCGCAGGCAAGACCACGCTCGTGCGCGCCATATTACGCGCGCTGGGCCATGCATCGCGCGTGCGCAGCCCGACCTATACGCTCGTTGAGCCGTATCACGTTGTTACAGCGCATGGCGCGCTTCATCTTTACCATTTCGATCTGTACCGCTTCAACGATCCTGCCGAATGGGCGGATGCGGGATTCCGGGATTATTTCGATGGCAACGCGGTGTGCCTGGTGGAATGGCCGCAGCGCGCGCAGGCCCTGCTCGGCGCGCCGGATCTCGAATTCACGCTGGAAGTGTGCAATGACAATGGTAATGGTAATGGTGATGGTGATGGTGATGGCAGCGACAACGGCAACGAATACCGCGAAAATCATGGCCGCATACTGACCGCGCGCGCCTACAGTCATTCAGGAAAGACATGTCTAGAGAAATGCTGAGCAAACCGTTTCGCTCGATTGAATCCACCGCCTGCGCGCCGCACAACTGGCGCCGCCGGCAGATCCTGCAAGCTGGAGCATCCACCCTGTTGCTGGGGCTGGCCACGCCGTGCCTGGCGCGCGCGGCCTCGGTGATCGGCGTGCGCGTGTGGCCTGCGCGCGATTACACGCGCGTGACGATCGAGTCCAGCCAGCCATTGCAGAACACCCACCGGCTGTTGCAGGATCCGGAGCGGTTCGTGGTCGATCTGAATGGGCTGGATCTTGATGCTGCGCTGCGTAACCTCGTGTCCAAAATCACGCCCAATGATCCGTATATCCAGTCGGTGCGCGTGGGCCAGTTCCAGCCGCATGTGGTGCGCATGGTGTTCGATCTGAAAGATGCCGTGAAACCCCAGGTGTTCACCCTGACGCCGGTGGGTTCGTACCGTTACCGGCTGGTGTTCGATCTTTACCCGCGCGTCGCGCCTGACCCGATGGCGGATTTTCTCGTGCAGAACGGCCATGAGCTGGCTTCATCCCGTGCAACAAGGCCGCCGGCTGATACGGCAGCCGCTGCGTCTGGCAGCAGTAACAGCGATGCGGATATGAACAGCGACGCGTTCTTTTCGCGCTATGCGCAGAATGGCGATACAGGCAGTCTGTCCGCAGGCAACGATAACGTGGCCGTGACGCCTTCCGTCACGCCGCCCAGGCGCGGCAAGGGGCGGCGTGTGCTGACCATCACGGTGGATCCGGGCCATGGCGGCGAAGACCCGGGCGCGATTGGCAGCGCAGGCACTTACGAGAAACATGTGGCGCTGGACGTGGGCCGGCGGCTGCGCGCCAAAATCAACGCGCAGCCAGACATGCGCGCGATGATGACGCGCGACGCGGATTTTTTCGTGCCCTTGAATGTGCGGGTGCAGAAAGCCCATCGCGCGGGCGCGGACCTGTTCGTGTCGGTGCACGCGGATGCGTTTACGACGCCCACTGCGCGCGGCTCGTCCGTGTTCGCGCTGTCTGAACATGGCGCGTCCAGCGCAGCAGCGCGCTGGATGGCGAACAAGGAAAATTCGTCGGACAAGATCGGCGGCATCAATATCCGAACCAACGATGCTACCGTGAACCGCGCGCTGATCGATATGTCCACCACCGCGCAGATTCACGACTCGCTGCGCTACGGCGGCTATGTGCTGCGTGAGATTGGCGGCATCAACAAGCTGCACAAGGGCGCGGTGGAGCAGGCCGGTTTCGCAGTGCTGAAATCGCCCACCATTCCATCGATCCTGGTGGAAACCGCCTTTATCAGCAACCCAGACGAAGAGCGCCGCCTGAATGACCCGGCCTACCGCGACCAGATGGCCGATGCCATCCTCAGGGGCATCAAGCGTTATCTCGCGGCGAATCCGCCCCTGGCGAAGGATCGCACGGCGTAAGGCGTTCGGTTCCGGAGGTCGCAGCCAGCCTGCGCAGCACATGCGCGGCGGCGGCAAAGCCAAAACCCGCTGTCACGCAGACGCTGGAGCCAAAGCCCGCGCAGTTCAGCCCAACTGGCCCGGATGCGCCTGGCTGTGCCGTCGCGCCCTCCGCAACATCGCACGCCGTATCAGGATAAATCAGCGGTTCATCTGAATAGACGGCGCTTACCCTGAACTTCGCTTTGGGCCCGCGCGGAAAACCGTGCTGTTTGCGCAGTTGCGCGCGCACCTTCGATAGCAGGGGATCCTGAATCGTCAATGCGAGATCGTCGATGCGGATGCGCGTGGGGTCCAGCTGCCCGCCCGCGCCGCCGACGGTAATCATCGGCTGCTGTTGCGCGACGCACCATGCAATCAGCGCGACTTTCGTGCGAACGCTATCAATGGCGTCGATCACATCATCGAATCCGCCGCCCAGCAGCGCGCTGAAATTGTCCGGCGCGATGAAATCTTCAACGCATCGCACATCGCACGCCGGATTGATCAGCGCGATGCGCTCAGCCATGGCGTCCACCTTCGGCTTGCCGTAATTGCCGTCCAGCGCGTGAACCTGCCGGTTCGTATTGCTTTCGGCCACGTTGTCGAGGTCGATCAGCGTCAATGCGCCCACGCCGCTGCGCGCCAGCGCCTCCGCGGCCCACGACCCCACGCCGCCGATGCCGATCACCGCCACATGCGCGCGCCCGAAAGCCTCCAGCGCGCGCGCGCCATAAAGCCGCGCGATGCCGCCGAAACGGCGCGCGTAGTCAGGGGCGCTGTCCATACTCATGTCATCCACCATAAAAACTCACAGGCGTCTATTGTGCCTGTTTGCATAAGCCCAGGGGAACGGCAGGCCGGAGCGCACGCGATCTTCGTTATACTTTCCCCGGTACTGTTCAATGTTTAACGGATGACTTGCCAATATCATGACTTCCCTTGCCGATCTTCGCAAAAACTATACGCTGGGCGCACTCGATGTGGCCGATGTGCATGCTGACCCCATCGTGCAATTCCATCACTGGTTCGATCAGGCGCTTGAAGCCCGGCTGCCCGAGCCAAATGCAATGACCGTGGCCACGGCCAACGCGCAGGGCCAGCCCGCCGCGCGCATTCTGCTGCTCAAGGGCGCAGACGAGCAGGGCTTCGTGTTCTTCACGAACTACGAAAGCCGCAAGGGCCACGAGATCGCCGCCAACCCGCACGCGTGCCTGCTGTTTTACTGGATCGAACTGGAGCGCCAGGTGCGCATCGACGGCATGGTCGAGAAAATCAGCGAAGCAGAAAGCGATGCATATTTTGCATCGCGCCCGCTGGGTTCGCGCATTGGCGCATGGGTTTCTGCGCAAAGCCAGCCCATCGAAAGCCGCGAGGCGCTCGAAATACGGGAACGCGAGCTGGCCGCGAAATATGGCGAACATCCGCCGCGCCCGCCGCATTGGGGGGGATATCGCGTGATTCCCGGTGCAATTGAATTCTGGCAAGGTCGGCCATCCCGGCTGCATGACCGGATTTTATATACGCGTTCAGGCAATGCATGGACGATCGGCAGGCTTTCGCCATAAGCGGCGTAATGCCGGGCCGAAAGGCCATTGATGTATGATAATAAAGGCGTCGCGCGTTTTTATAACAGGCCAACACGCGTGGCGCTGAAATACAGGCTGGTTTTATGGTGTCAAGAATCAAATGCAATATCCCGAAAGATTAAGTCTTCTGATTCTGAAGCATAAGGAAATAAATCATGAAACTCTTGTTAAAGATATTATCCCTGCTGGCCGTGGTCTGGCTATCCATTCCAGCGGGGCTGGCAGACAATGGCTGCCCTGGCAGCATGGAGCCTTCCCGGGTTCCCGCCGGGCCTGAGCAACAGGCACGCGTGCTGGGTTGTGCGCCAGCGAATGCCCATGCGGTTTCATCATCATCATCCGTTTCATCCGCATCGTCATCCTCCCCGCCCGTCACGCAATGGGCGCAGCGCTGGGGCGCGCTGGCCTTTTCCCGGGGGGATGCCGCCGGGCATAAAAGCGTGCTGGTGGACGCCTCGAATGAAACCAGCCAGGAGCTGGCCAGCCGCGCGGCATTGCAGCGCTGCCAGGCGCAGGGCGGGCAATCCTGCCGTGTCAGTCTGGTGTATGCCAATCAATGCGTGGTGATCGTGCGCGGTGACGTATCGGCGAGTTACGCGGTGGATCCCGTGCCGGAAAAAGCCGCGCAAAAAGCCATGGCGGTGTGTCATCAACGTAATCGCCAGTGCACGGTTTCCAGAACAGGATGTTCCATGCCCATTTCGGTATCCGTGGGCGCAGCAACATGAAAAGGTGAAGTGCATGTAGGCCTGAAAGTCCAGGGGCGTAAGTCATGAAACTGTTATTGAAATTATTGCTTGTGATGATTCCCGTGAGTTATGCCAGCGTGGCTGTGGCGCAAATTCATCCGTGCAGTGTGCTGGGCCCGGGAGAAATCGTGGTGGGAGAGCAGGTGAATGGTTCCCTGCATACGCTGTTATGCGATTACGATAAAAACAGGATAAAGAATAAAGGCAGGAACAGGATCAGCAGCAAGAATAACGATGCCAGCGGCGGTAGCAGTGGCAACAGCAATAGCAATAGCAATAGCAATAGCAATGCTTCTGCGCCCCTGGCGCCAGAAAAATGGGCGCCCCGCTATGGAGCGCTCGCGTTTGCCTATGATTCCGCAGGCAGCAACAGCGTGCTTGGAACAGCCGGCAATGAAACCAGCCAGGACGCAGCAACCAGCGCTGCATTGCAGAGCTGCAAATCGCAGGGCGGCTATTCCTGCCGGATTCTCTTCGCTTACCGCAACGAATGCGTGGCCTCCGTGTGGGGAGAAAAATCGGCGGTTTATGGCGACGGCGAAACCGAGGGCAAGGCCATCCAGAAGGCCATGAACGCCTGCCACAAGCATAACGGCCGTTGCCGGGTTCGCTATTCGAGCTGCTCGTTGCCTGCCCGGGTGCAATAGCCTGCAAACACCCGCTGCCACAGGCTGCACACCGCGCGCCGCTCCACGGCCACGCGCGCGGGTTCCACCCGCGCCTTGTCCGCGCCATCGAGCCGCAGCTGGTGTTGCAATTTGCGATACGTGCGATAGGCCGCGCCGAGGGTGGCCGCTTCGGCTTCGCTCATCAGCCCCAGGCGCGACACTTCGCGCAGCAGCGCGATATTGCCGGTATTGCGCAGAAGCTCTGGGGCGTGCGCGGCATGCAGCAGTATCCAGTACTGCACCAGAAATTCGATATCGACCATGCCGCCGCGGTCGTGTTTCAGGTCAAACAGATCGGTGTGATTCGGATGCCCTTCATCGACGCGCTGGCGCATGTCGATGATCTCGCCCGCCAGCGCTGCGGCGTCGCGCGGCATCGTCAACACCTGCTCGCGGATCGCCTCGAACTGCGCGCCAATGCGCGCATCTCCTGCGCAGAAGCGCGCGCGCGTGAGCGCCTGGTGCTCCCAGACCCATGCAGTGTTCGCCGCATCCCCTTCGCGCAGCTGATAACGACGAAATGAATCGAGATCCGTCACAAGCAACCCGGACTCGCCATTCGGGCGCAGCCGCAGATCGATATCGAACAGGGCGCCTGCGCCCGTTGCGGTGGTCAGCCAGGTAATCAGCCGGCGCGTGAACGCGGTGTAGATTTCCGGCGCGTTGTCATCGGCATCGTCATACAGAAAAATCAGATCGAGATCCGACGCATAGCCCAGCTCCTTGCCGCCGAGCTTGCCATAGGCAATCACCGAAAAACAGGGTGCGTCGCGATGACGTTTGCGGAACTGCCGCCAGACGGTTTGAAGCGTCGCGTCGAGCATCGCGTCGGCCAGGTCAGACAGCCGATCGCCCACCTGCTCAACGGTGAGCTTGCCCGCAAGATCGGCCAGCAGCACGCGGAACGTTTCAGCGTGATGCGCATGGCGCAGCAGGTCCATCTGCTGCTCGGCATCGTCGTCGGCAATCAGGCGCTCATGCAGGCGGCGACGGAACGCGGGCCAGTCGGGTTGCGCATCGAGCGCGTCATCGTCGAGCAGTTCGTCGAGCAGTTGCGGATGGCGCGTCAGATAATCCGTGGCCCAGCGCGATGCACCCAGCACCGACAGCAGGCGCGCCAGCGCATCGGGATATTCGGTGAGCAACGACAGATAAGCGCCGCGCCCGCCGATCGTCTCCAGCAGGTCGAACATGCGCGACAGCGTGATCGCGCGCCGCTCAGGGGGCTGCAACGTATGCGCGGCATCCAGCGCACGGCGCGCCAGCGCATCCAGCCGCTGGCGGTTGCGCTCCGGCAGGCTGATGTAGTGCGACGAGCGCCACAGCGCGCGCAGGCGCGCAAGCAGCGCATCCGCGTTCGCGTCGATGCCCAGCTCGGCCAGATGCGCGAGCAATGCCTCGTCCCCTTCGCCATCTTCGGCCAGCGCCTCGCTCCACAGCCAGGCGGCAGCGCCTTCTTCAGCGTGCTGTCTGCGGCCGTCTTCGTCGTGCGTCGCGCTGGCCGATTTATCCGCGAAGATCTGCGCAAACTGCTGCTCCACCCTGTCGCGGTGCGCGTTCAGCGCGCTGGCCAGCGCGGCGTAATCGTCGTATCCCATCGCCTGCGCCAGCGCGCTGCGCTCGGCGTCGTCTACGGGAATCGAATGGGTTTGCGCATCGTCACGATATTGCAGCCGGTGCTCAAGCGTGCGCAGGAAAACATACGCATTTTCCAGCACCGCATAAATCGCAGGTGCCAGCAGGCCCGCGTCCACCGCGTGACGCAATGCAGCCAGCGTTGGCTTCACACGAAAGCCCGCATCCTGCCCGCCGCGAATCAGTTGATATGCCTGCGCGCTGAATTCGATTTCGCGTATACCGCCGCGCCCGAGCTTGATATCGTCGGCCTTGTCGGGGCGCATCGTTGCGCGGCGGTGCGCTTCGTGGCGAATCTGCCGATGCAATGCGCGGATTGCATCGATCACGCCGAAGTCCAGATAACGCCGCCAGATAAATGGTTTGACCAGCGCGTCCAGCTGCGTGGCCAGCCGCTGCGCCGCGTCGCTGTCGCATTCGGATACCAGCCGCCCCTTGATCCACGCATAGCGTTCCCATTCGCGGCCCTGCACATAGAAATATTCTTCGAGCATCCCCAGGCTGCACACGAGCGGGCCGGAATCGCCATTCGGGCGCAGCCGCATGTCCACGCGGAACACATAGCCGTCATCGGTCACATCATTGAGCATCGAAATCAGGCGCTTGCCCGCGCGCGTGAAAAATTCCTCCGTGGCGATCGGCGCGCGCGCGCCGCCCGTGGTCTCGCCATCGTCTTCGTAAACAAAAATCAGGTCGATATCCGAAGACACATTCAGCTCGCGCCCGCCGAGCTTGCCCATGCCCACCACGCCCAGCGCCAGGGGCTGGCCCTGCGCGCCGCGCGGCTCGCCAAAACGCGTTTTCAGATCATCCAGCGCCACGGCCAGCGCGCGCTGGATGGCGATTTCGGCCAGGTCCGTCATCGTGCTGGTGACTTCGGCCAGATTCGCCTCACCGCGCAAATCGCGTTCCATCACCGCGCAGAACACCTCCGTGCGCAACTGGCGCAACGCCTTCTTCAGCGCTTCGTCCGTCAGGGGAGGCGGGGAGCCTTCCGGCGCGCCCGTGATGGCGCGGCACAGCGTATCGAGCCGCGCGCCAATGCGCTCGCGCGTGACTGGCGCGGCAGCCAGCGCTCCGATTTGCGCGGGCAATCCTGAATGCGTGGCGCACATGCGCTCAGCATAATGTGAATAGTGGCGACAGAGCATGGTTCGTGTGATACATTCCTCACGTAAAGCTCAACGCTATCACATCGTTTTCATCGGCTTTCGCGGGATTGCCGCGTTGTGGTTTTATTTTCCCTCTCTTTGCTGCCGCATGTTCGAGCGCCACCCTTCCGGCCATCGCTTCACCAGCCTGCGCGTTTATGCGGCAGTGCTGGCGGAGTCCATGGGCAAGCGTTTTCCCAGGCTCACGGCTTTTTTTGCCCGCTCATCACTGTTTCATCCGCAGCTGCCCGTTCTGCGCCGCACGCTGTATGCGCTGCTGGCGTTCGCGTTCGTCCTGTATCTGTGCGTGGCGGCAACGCTGATCGGCCTGCGCTATTTCGTGCTGCCGCAAATCGATGAATATCGCCCACGCATCGAGGCGCTTGTCTCGGCGCGGATCAACGCGCCCTTGCGTATCGAACATCTCGCGCCGCACTGGAATGGCCTGCAACCTGGCGTGGTGATGACCGGCCTGACCATCCGCGACCGCAACGGCGAAATCGCGCTGGATGTGCCTCGCGCAACGGTGAGCCTGTCATGGCGTTCGCTGCTGGCGTTCGAGCCCGTGCTGTCGAGCGCCGTGGTGGAGCGCGCGACCCTGCTGGTGGAGCGCGACGCGCGCGGTGAGCTGTTCGTCGCGGGCGTTCCCGTGCCCATGCACAGCACGGATGACACCACCGCGACCGCCTGGCTGATGCGCCAGCAGGCGCTGGTATTGCATGGCGGCACCCTGCGCTGGCGCGATGCCATGAGTCATGCGCCCGATCTTGAATGGCGCAATCTGCGCGGCGTGCTTCTGAACCGTGGCCACGATCACCGCTTCGCGTTGCAGGCCTCGCCGCAGGGCACGGTATTGCATGGCCCGCTGGATATGCGTGCGCATTTCCGGCACGCTTTTTTCTCCGCAGCGGGCAACCCGCGCAACTGGCGCGGCGAGGCCTGGGTGGATACCGGCCCGGTGGATCTGCCCACGCTCGGGCGTTATGTGAAATTGCCCATCGCAGCCCAGGCCGGGCGCGTTGATAACGTGGCCTGGGTGCGTTTTGCGCACGGGCGCATTACCTCCGCGCACGGGAGCGCCGATGGCCGCGATGTGGCGCTGCTCGCCAAACAGGGCCAGCCGCCATTGAACCTGCCCTTCATGCATTTCAGCTGGCAGCTGGGCATTGCGCCCAACGACTACCGGCTGAAACTGGCGGACTTCAGCGCAGAGCTTGGCCAGCCGCCCCTGCCTGACGGCACGCCGCTGTTCCGCGAGCTGGCGTTTCGCCGCTTTGACGGGCGCTTTCGCGCAGCGTCCGCGCATCTGGGGGAACTCATCAGTGCGCGCGGCGATCGCACGGATCTGAGCATGATCGTCGTGCTGATGAAGCGCCTGCCCTTGCCCACGCCGCTGCTGGATACGCTGGTGCGTTTCGATCCCTATGGCGTTGTGGAGAACTATGACATCACGCTGGAACGCGCCGCCCCAGGCGCGGGCAGAATAGCCCATGCCAACGATGAATCCATCATTCGCTATCACGTGGGCGGCGATCTGCAGGGCATCGGGTTTGCCGCGCAACCCGCGCCTGCGCCGGCGTCTGGCGCGGGCGCGGCATCGCATCCCGTTGGCCTGCCTGGCGTCGAAAACCTGTGGGGGCGCATCGATGCCGACGAAACCCGCGGCGCGATCACGGTCAATGCAAGGAACACGGCCATCACGATCCCAGGTCTGCTGGATGACCCGCGGCTTGCGTTCAGCCAGCTCTCTGGCTCGGCGAGCTGGAGCGTTGCGCCACAGCGCCAGGCGAACAATCCGCACAAGGCGCTTCGCGTGACGGTGCAGCATGTCGATTTTGTGAACCCGGATGCCCGCGGCATGGTCACGGCAACTTACACGAATCCGGGCCATGGTGTCGGTGCGCTCGATCTGCAGGCGCGTTTTGCGCGCGCCAGCATCAACCGCATCGCGCGTTATCTGCCCAGCAGCATGGGCGTGGAACTGCGCCATTATCTTGGCCACAGCCTGGTGGCGGGCACGGCGGAAAACGCCACCATCGACGTGCATGGCGATCTTACCCACTTCCCATATTCGCATTATCCGCAGGCGGGCCGGTTCCATATCGTCGCGCCATTTTCGGGCGGAAAGTTCGACCCCTCGCCCGTTCCTCACGACGCGCAGCAGGCCAGCGCCATGCACACCTGGCCCGCGCTGGAAGATATCAACGGCACGTTCACGCTCGATAACAACAAACTGCATCTGGATATTGCGCAGGCGCGCTATCGCGGATTTGCGCTGTCAGGCATCACCGGGCGCATCGACGATCTGGGCAACCTGGGCTCCAGCCTGGTGGTCAGGGGCAACGGTAATGGGCCGCTGGCCGATCTGCTCGATTATGTGAATCACAGCCCGCTGACCCACGACATGCACCCGACAAGCGACGCCCTGCGCGCGCAGGGCGCAGCAAAGCTGTCGCTGGAGCTCACCGTGCCGCGCACGCCCAACGCCAGCATCGGCGTCACAGGCGCGCTGGGTTTCGCGGGCAATACGCTGGAGATGGATAACAGTCAGTTGCCCCCGTTATCGAACCTGATGGGCGAGGTGAATTTCACGAATCACAGCGCGCAGTTCGCGCGCCTGACGGGGCAGTTCCTGGGCGGCGACGTGAGCGCTGCCGGCGGCCTGCGTGAGGATGGCCACTATGCGGTTGACGTGGCGGGGCGCATGGATACCACCTCGCAGCAGATGCGCGCGCTGGCTGCGCCAGAGCATCACCCCGTGGCGGCGCTGCTCGCGCATATGCATGGCGCGGCGCAATACACCGTGAATGTGCAGGGCGCGCCAGGCAGAATGCCGGCGGTGGAGCTGCGTTCCAGCCTGGAGGGGCTGGCGCTCGATTTCCCCGCGCCGCTGAACAAGGCTGCCAAAGCGTCGATGCCGCTGCATCTGACGTTCGCGCCACAAACGCCGCAAACGGGCGAGGCCACGTCCGGCACGGCGTCGATATTACACGCCAACCTGACATTCGGCGCATTGAATGCGGTCTATGAACTGCGTCACGCGCCAGGCGCTGCGCTGCAGGTGATGCGCGGCGCGCTGGGCATGAACCTGCCAGCCGTGTTGCCCACGCAGGGCGTGATCGCCAACGCCGATCTGCCCACGTTCGATGCGGACGCGTGGCGCAATACGCTGGCGCAATTCTCCGACGCCGCGCCGCAGGACACCCCTGCTCCCGCAGGCGCAACCTCCGCTGCGCCCGCGCCGGCGCTGCCCGCGCTGTCCTCGCTGACAGGCCCGCTCGCGCAGTATCTGCCCTCGCGCCTGTCGTTGCACGTGGGCGCGCTGACGCTGCTGCATCGCCATTGGGAAGAGCTTGCCATCGGGGCCACGCACAGCAATGAACAATGGCTGGCGAATATTGCGTCAAACCAGGTGTCAGGCCATCTGTCATGGCTGCCAGGCGACGCGGAGCACGCCACGGATACCGCAGGCACGCTGCGCGCGCATCTGGCGCGCCTGATCATTCCCCCGCCTGTTGGCAACGCTGCGCCTGATCTGGCCACGCCCGCCACCACGCCCGCCCGCCGTATGCCCGCCATTGCGCTGAGCGTCGATCAGCTGGTTGTGCATGGGCGCGATCTCGGCAACCTTCAGGTGCGCGCGCATAATTTTGTTGATGACAACGGCCTGCCCACCTGGCAGCTGGATGCGCTGGATCTGAAGAATCCCGCCGCGCATCTGAGCGCCACCGGGCGCTGGAACACGAGACACCGTGCGTTGCGCCGTCATCTGGCCGAGGCGTCAGGCCAGGGCGATCCTCCGCGTCACACCTCGCTCGACTTTCATCTGGATATCGTCGATGCAGGCGCGCTGCTTGACCGCCTGGGGCAGCCGCATATCGTGCGCTCGGGCAGCGGTGAGCTTTCAGGCAACGTGACCTGGCGCGGCGGGCCGACAGCGATCGACTATCCGAGCCTGCGTGGCAAGCTCGCGCTGGACCTGCATCATGGCCAGATACTGAAGGTGGACCCCGGCGTGGCGAAACTGCTCGGCGTGTTCAGCCTGCAAAGTCTGGGGCGTTTTGCCACGCTGAATTTCCGCGATGTGTTCGGCAAGGGGCTGCCCTTTAGCAGTGTGACGGGAGAAGGCAAGATTCGTCATGGCATCGTTCATGTGGACAAGTTCCTGATGAATACCTCCCCTGCGAAAGTGAATGTGCTGGGCACGGTCGATCTTGCGCAGGAAACGCAGACACTGCATGTGCACGTGGTGCCGCAGTTGCATGCGGGCGTGGGCGTGATTGCCATGGCCGCGGTCAATCCGCTGCTGGGGCTGGGAGCGTTTGTGGCGAACATGACGATCCTGCCTTCGCTGGGTTCGGCGTTTGCCAGTGATTATGCGATCACCGGCCCGTGGGCGGATCCGCACGTCGAGCAGCTGCACGGCGAGGCAGCAAAGCCGGCCCCTGCGATACCAACTTTCAGGAGCAAGGAATGAACACGACGTCTGTTTTCCGCGTGGCCGCGCTGCAAATGATCAGCGAGCCGGACTGCGAGCGCAACCTGGCCGAGGCTGAGCGCCTGATCGGGCAGGCGGTGGCGGATGGCGCGCAGCTCGTGCTGCTGCCCGAATATTTCTGCTGCCTCGGTGGCCGGGACACAGACAAAATCGCGCTGCGCGAGCCTCATCGCAACGGCCCGATCCAGCGCTTTCTGGCCAGCGCGGCGCGCGCGCATCATGTGTGGATCATTGGCGGCACCTTGCCGCTCGTTGCATCCGACCCGGACCATGTGATGAACACCACACTGGTGTTCGACCCGCAAGGCCATGAAGTGGCGCGCTACGACAAGATTCATCTGTTCTGTTTCGACAAGGGCGCGGAATCGTTTGACGAGGCGCGCACCATCGAGCCAGGCCATGAGGTGCGCGTGTTCGACGCGCCCTTTGGCCGTGTGGGCCTGTCGATCTGCTACGATCTGCGCTTCCCCGAGCTGTACCGGCGCATGGGCGACTGCGCGTTGATCGTGGTGCCATCCGCGTTTACCTACACCACTGGCCGCGCGCACTGGGAAACGCTGCTGCGCGCCCGCGCGATCGAAAACCAGTGCTATATGCTCGCGGCAGCGCAGGGCGGCACGCACGCCAATGGCCGGCGCACCTGGGGGCACAGCATGCTGATCGATCCGTGGGGCGACATCGTTGCAGTGCGCGATGAAGGCGCGGGCGTTGTGATCGGCGATATTGACCTGGCGCGCATCGCCGAGGTGCGCGCGAACCTGCCCGCGTTAAAAAATCGCGTGCTGCAATAGCGATAGCGCCAGAGTAAATTTCCCGCGCTCCTTCCTTCTTCTTTCTTTTATGTTTTCCCGTTTTTATTTTTATCCTCCGCATGAAACTGATCGACTCCGCGCCTGACCCCCTGCGTATTGCCAGGGATGCCTTGCTCACGCCCTACCATCTGGATGAAGTCGCGCTCACGCGCACCTTTGGCGATATCTTCACGCATCAGATCGACTATGCCGACCTCTATTTCCAGACCACGCGCAGCGAAGCGTGGAGCCTGGAGGAAGGCATCGTGAAGGCGGGCAGTTTCAGCATCGACCAGGGCGTGGGCGTGCGCGCGGTGTCCGGCGAGCGCACGGCGTTTGCGTATTCCGACGATATTTCGCCGGAAGCCATTGCGCAGGCTGCGCGGGCCACGCGCGCAATCTCACGCGCGGGCGGCAGTGGCAGGCAGAAGGTGAAAGTCGCGTCATCGCTGAAGGGCGTGACGGGGCGCGCGCTGTATCTGCCGGCTGACCCTCTGGCGTCGCTGGACGCCACGGAAAAGGTGCGCCTGCTTGAGCGCATCGAACAGATGGCGCGCCGCCGCGACCCGCGCATCACGCAGGTGATGGCCGGGCTGGCGGGCGAATATGACATCGTGCTGGTGGCGCGCAGCGATGGCGCGCTGGCTGCGGATGTGCGCCCGCTCGTGCGCCTGTCGTTGACGGTGATCGCCGAGCAGGATGGCCGCCGCGAAATCGGCAGCAGCGGCGGTGGCGGGCGTTTCGATTACCGCTATTTCACCGATGAGGTATTGACGCGCTATGTGGACGCGGCGGTGCATGGCGCGCTGGTCAATCTCGATGCGCGGCCTGCGCCTGCGGGCGCAATGACCGTGGTGCTTGGCCCGGGCTGGCCTGGCGTGTTATTGCACGAAGCCGTTGGGCACGGGCTGGAAGGCGATTTCAACCGCAAGGGATCTTCCGCGTTCGCGGGTCGCATCGGCGAGCGGGTGGCCGCGCCGGGCGTCACCGTGGTGGACGATGGCACCTTGCCGCAGCGGCGCGGCTCGTTGAACATCGACGATGAAGGCCATCCCACGCAATGCACCACGCTGATCGAAGATGGCATCCTGAAGGGTTATCTTCAGGACTCGCTGAACGCGCGCCTGATGAAACTGCCCGTGACGGGCAACGCGCGCCGTGAGTCCTATGCGTCATTGCCGATGCCGCGCATGACCAATACATACATGCTCAATGGCGCGCGCGACCCGCAGGAAATCATCGCGTCGGTCAAGCATGGTCTTTATGCGGTGAATTTCGGCGGCGGCCAGGTGGACATCACGAACGGCAAGTTTGTGTTCTCTGCCTCCGAGGCTTACCTGATCGAAAACGGCAGGATCCTGCATCCCGTCAAGGGCGCGACATTGATTGGCAGCGGCCCCGAAGCATTGAAATACGTGAGCCTGATCGGCAACGACATGGCGCTGGACCCCGGCGTGGGCGTATGCGGCAAGGAAGGCCAGAGCGTGCCGGTGGGCGTGGGCCAGCCCACGTTGCGTATTGACCGCATGACGGTGGGCGGCACGGTGTAGCGTAAAAGCAAAACACTTGCACGTCACTTGCCATGCGCTGATAACCAGGGTATAAAGGCAAAACTTTTTCTTCACGAACCACTATCCACATTCGTTATTTTCGTCGTCCACCATGTTTGCCACGAAGTTTTATTTTTACTTTTACTGGTATCTCAAGCCGCTGGCGGATGGAGAGGGGCGATAGCACGCGAAGAAAACCCGAATACCCAGAAAACCGCCAGCACTGCCTGGCGGTTTTTTTATACCCGTCCAGCAGGATTACCAGAATCAACAGTACCAACAGTACCAACAGTACCAACAGTACCAACAGGACTTACAGGAGAAATACCCATGCTGCCGCACAATACCGATGATGTTCGTATCCGTGAACTGCGCGAACTCACGCCGCCGTCCCACCTGATCCGCGAATTTCCGTGCACCCAGACTGCCGCGCCGCTGATCTACCACACGCGCCAGGCGCTGCACCGGATCCTGCATGGCATGGAAGACCGGCTGATCGTCATCATCGGGCCGTGCTCGATTCACGACACCCGGGCCGCGCTCGACTACGCGCGCAAGCTCGTCGAACAGCGCAAGCGCTTTGCGAACGAGCTGGAAATCGTGATGCGCGTGTATTTCGAGAAACCGCGCACGACGGTGGGCTGGAAAGGCCTGATCAACGATCCGTATCTGGACAACAGCTTCAACATCAACGCCGGATTGCACATCGCGCGCGAACTGCTGCTGCATATCAACGAGCTGGGCCTGCCCGCGGGCACGGAATATCTGGACATGATCAGCCCGCAATACATCGCTGACCTGATTTCGTGGGGCGCGATCGGCGCGCGCACCACTGAGTCGCAGGTGCACCGCGAACTCGCGTCGGGCCTGTCGTGCCCGGTGGGGTTCAAGAATGGCACGGACGGCAATGTGAAGATCGCGGTGGATGCGATCAAGGCCGCGTCGCAGCCGCATAACTTCCTGTCGGTCACGAAGGCGGGGCATTCGGCGATCGTGTCCACCACGGGCAATGAGGATTGCCATCTGATCCTGCGCGGTGGCAAGTCGCCGAATTTCGACGCGGCCAGCGTGAATGCCGCGTGCGAAGCCGTCAGCAAGGCGGGCCTGGCCGCGCGGCTGATGATTGACGCCAGCCACGCAAACAGCTCGAAGCAGCACGAAAACCAGATTCCCGTGTGCGCAGACATTGGCCGCCAGCTGGCCGCGGGCGACGATCGCATCATCGGCGTGATGATCGAGTCGAACCTTCAGGCGGGCCGCCAGGACCTGCGGGACGACCAGGCGCCGCTGTACGGCCAGAGCATCACCGACGCATGCATCGGCTGGGACGACAGCGTAAAAGCGCTCGAAGGCCTGGCCGAAGCCGTGAAGGCGCGGCGCGTGGCGCGTGGCGGCGGGAATTGATGAAGGGGAACAGGAACGGGAACGGATTCACGTTCCGGTTCCTGTTCCGGTTTTATTTTGACTTCGCCCGCGCCCTGGCCAGCGTCTGAAAGGCGCGCGCGGCGGGGCTTAACTCGTGGCCTTTGCGCCAGATCAGATGCAGTTTGCGCGTGATCTGAACGCCAGACACGGGCAGCTGCACCAGCGTGCCCGCGGCCAGCTCGCCGGCCACTGAAAGCTGGGGCATCCACGCCACCGTCTGGCCTAACGCCAGCAGCTGCTTGATCGCTTCGTGGCTGCCAATCGAGCAGGCGGGGGAGAGCGTTGCGCCATGCCGCGCATACGCCTGCTCCACGGTCTGCCGCGTGCCGGAGCCTGGCTCGCGCATCACCAGCTCCGCCTGCGCAAGCGCGCCCAGGCTCAGCCTGCGCCGCCGCGCCAGCGGATGCGTGGCGCTGGCCACGGCGATGATGCTGTCGCGCCCCATCATCAACACATCGAACGCGGTGCGATCGTAAGGGCCTTCGATCATGCCCAGCTGGCATTCCAGCGCCAGCACGGCCTCCTGAACCTGCGCGGTATTGCGCATCGCCACATCGAATGTCACCTTCGGATACAGCTGCCGAAACTCGTTGAGCAATGCGGGCAGCAGGCAAGCGCCGCTCGTGTGGCTGGCCGCCATCGACAGATGCCCGCGCTGCAACCCGGTGAATTCGCCCACGACGGATTCTGCCGCTTCCGCCAGCCGGAAAATCTGCGCAGCAAAGCCATCGAGCAATCTTCCGGCTTCGGTCAGCTGCATGCCGCGCGGCATGCGCTCAAACAACGCCACGCCCAGGCGCTCTTCCAGTTCGCGGATCTCGCGCGTCAGCGCGGGCTGGCTGACATGCAGCCATTGCGCCGCTGCCGTGACGCTGCCTGTTTTTGCCACGGCGCGAAAAGCGCCCAGATGGGTGAAGTTCATGGATGCCTGCGTTACGTTGATGGCTATATCAATATCATATGAATAATATATGAAAGATGTATTTTTAGTATAGGTCAATAACGGCTACATTTCGCCCCTGGAATATGTACTCACCCTTTTCCCCAGGTTATGCCGTTGTTATGAATACTTTGTCCAACAAGCCCCTCAATCCCGTGCTGCGCGGCCTGGTCAATACGCTCGAAGCGCTGGAGCGGTTAATCGAAACCGGCGAGCTTGAACCGCACAATCCCGCGCTGCGCGGCCTGCTCAACGGGCTGCTGTTCGTTGCGCTGTTTACGTTTGCCGTCACGCGCGTGGCCGAGCTGCCCGTGATCGTCCGGCTGGGCTTAAGCCCGCTGATCGTGGGCATCGTGATGGGCGGCTTCTATGGCAACACGCTGCATGGCGGCATGCCTGGGCGCTGGGAGAACGGCATCAATTTCGCCGCGCGGCGGCTGTTGCGCATCGCCGTGGCGTTTTTCGGGCTGCGCGTCAGTGTGCAGGAAATCGTTCAGGTGGGCCTGCCGGGGCTGGCTGAATCGCTGCTTGTGGTCATCAGCACATTGGCGCTGGGCACCTGGATTGGCATGAAACTGCTGCGGCTGGACCGCAACACCGCATTGCTGACAGCGGCAGGCGGCGCGATCTGCGGCGCGGCGGCAGTGATTGCCGTGGAATCCACGCTGAAGGCCAAGCCTTACCAGAGCGCCATGGCGGTGGGCTGCGTGGTGCTGTTTGGCACCTTGTCGATGTTTCTGTATCCGCTGGCCTGGCACGCCGGGCTGATCCCGCTCAATGCCCAAGGGCTGGGGCTTTATTTCGGCGGCACGATTCACGAGATTGCGCAGGTGGTGGGCGCGGCCAGCGATGTGAACGCGCAGGTCACGCACACCGCGGTGATCGTCAAGATGACGCGTGTGATCCTGCTGGTGCCCGTGCTGCTGGCGCTGAGCGCCTGGCTGGCGCGTGAGCGCACATCCTCATCGGCCGGGCAGTCCCATGCGCCAGGCATTCAGGTGCCGTGGTTTGCGCTGGGTTTCCTTGCGCTGGTGGGCGTGCATTCGCTGCATATCCTGAGCGCGAACATCACCCAGGCGCTCAATACGCTGGATACCTTTGCGCTGACCATGGCCATGACCGCCCTGGGCATCCAGACACGCGCCGCGCAGATCCGCGCCGCCGGGCCGCGCGCGCTGGCCGCCGGCGCGCTGATCTTCCTGTGGCTGGTGTTTGGCGGCTATGGCATTACCGTGCTGGTGCAGCATGTGTGCGGCGCGCTGTGATGCCCGCACCCAACCTCACCCCAACCCCAACTCCTCAAACAGCCGCCCCATGCGCGCCTTCACATCGGCATCCATCGCAATGGCGCGGCCCCATTCGCGGGTGGTTTCGCCGGGCCATTTGTTCGTGGCGTCCAGCCCCATCTTCGAGCCCAGGCCGGCTGTGGGCGACGCGAAGTCCAGATAGTCGATCGGCGTGTTGCCCACCAGCACCGTGTCGCGGATCGGGTCGATGCGCGTGGTGATGGCCCAGATCACTTCCTTCCAGTCGCGGATGTTGATGTCGTCATCCACCACCACGATGAACTTCGTATACATGAACTGCCGCAGAAAACTCCATACGCCAAACATCACGCGTTTCGCATGGCCGGGGTAACTCTTTTTGATCTGCACGATCGCCATGCGGTAACTGCATCCCTCGGGCGGCAGATAAAAATCGGTGATCTCGGGAAACTGCTTCTGCAGCAGGGGCACGAAGACCTCGTTAAGCGCCACGCCCAGCACCGCCGGCTCGTCGGGCGGCTTGCCCGTGTAGGTGGAATGATAGAGGGCGTTGCGCCGCATCGTGATGCGCTCCACCGTGAACACCGGAAACCATTCCTGCTCGTTGTAATAACCCGTGTGGTCGCCATACGGGCCTTCGAGCGCGTGCTCATACATCGCAGTGGCCTTGGGCAGCGCGCGTGGCGGCGCATCATTCGCGTCGCGCTGCGGATAGATAAAACCTTCGAGCACGATTTCGGCGCGCGCAGGCGCCTGCAGGGCATCCACGCCTGGCGTCAGGCAATGCGCCAGCTCGGTGCGCGCGCCGCGCAGCAAACCGGCGAACTGGTATTCCGACAAGGTATCGGGCACCGGCGTGACCGCGCCCAGCATCGTGGCCGGATCCGCGCCCAGCGCCACAGCCACCGGGTAGGGCTGGCCAGGATGCGCGAGCGCGAACTCGCGGAAGTCCAGCGCGCCGCCGCGATGCGCCAGCCAGCGCATGATGAGCTTGTTGCGCCCCAGCAGCTGCTGGCGATAGATGCCCAGATTCTGCCGCGTCTTGCCTGGCCCGCGCGTGATCGTCAGGCCCCAGGTCAGCAGCGGCGCAGCGTCGCCCGGCCAGCAGGTCTGGATGGGCAGCTGCGTCAGATCCACATTGCTGCCTTCCTGCACGATTTCCTGGCAGGGCGGCGCGCTGACGGTTTTCGGCGTCATATCCAGCACGGCCTTGCCCAGCGACAGCAGCTTGCCCGTATCCTTCAGGCCGCGCGGCGGCTCTGGCTCCTTGAGCGAGGCCAGCAGCCGGCCCACATCGCGCAGCGCCTCGAACGCGGCCTGGTCGCTGGCCGCGTCGTCGATCCCCATGCTCAGGGCCACCCGGCGCGGCGTGCCAAACAGGTTGCCCAGCACCGGGAACGCATGCCCGCAGTTCTCGAACAGCAGGGCGGGACCGCCTGCGCGCAGCGTGCGGTCACACAGCTCCGTCATTTCCAGCACGGGAGACACCGGCTGGGCCACCCGGCGCAGTTCACCCAGGGCTTCGAGGCGGCTGATGAAGTCGCGCAGGTCACGATATTTCATGGTCATTGGAAACAGGAAAGAGACGTGAAAGATGAAAGAAAGAGGGGTTAATTTCAGCTAAAAATAACAAAAACTATTATATTTTTGTCATTTTAGGTTAAATCCGGTTGACTGCACCTGAAACATGGTTAAAATCCGGTACGTACTGATCGACAGGGGCGCATTTCCGATCATTACCCCATGCTGACCTTCAGGAGACAGCATTCACCGTCTGGCCAGTTCCCTGTGCGGCTCCATACGATTCAGACTGAAACAGAAACTGAGAGTCTGACTGGTAGTCTAGTCTATTCCTGCTGCTGTGGCCGCTGCAATTCAGCGCATACGGCACTCTAACCTGCGACTGGCCTGGTTAGGTAAGTGGTTGTACCAGGCGTTCGACCGGCAACATAGGAGGTCAGCATGAATTCCCGTTCATCCTGGCTAGCAAGCGAGCCGCCCGCTGAAAAACCGCGAGCCTCGAACTCTCACCTCGTCGTCGCCATGCTGTTCGCGGCGACCGTATGGTTGCAGGCGAATGAGCGATTCGCCCAGAAGCTGCGCGCCGCCCATCTGATGGTGCGCCGCGGCACCCGTGTGAGCCATTATCTGCTGAGCGCCGTGGGCGCAGTGGCCGTGCTGTTCGCGGTGACGGTGTGGCTTGTGCCTGTGCCGCATCATCGCGTGTCGGCTGTGCAGGTCGTGTCTGCGCAGCATAATGCTTCGCCGGCCAGCGCCACGCCGCCTCTGGTGGCCGCAGCGGCTTCCCATGAGTCGCAGCCGGATGTGCTGGCGGCCATTGCCCCGCCCAACACCACGGGCAGCCCCCGTTCTCCTTTCGTAAACACCGGCATGGTGGTGCCGGACGCGCGTGAAGATCACGCGCTGTCCGCGCGCGAGCAGGAGCTGGCCACGGGTTATCTGTCCCGCCGTTATCGCGTGGCGCCGCAGGCGGTCAGCGCGCTGGTCAAGGCGGCGGCCAGCGCGGGGCACGAAGTGGGCATTGATCCGCTGCTGCTGCTGGCGGTGATGGGCGTCGAATCCGCGTTCAATCCGTATGCGCAAAGCAATGTGGGCGCGCAGGGCCTGATGCAGGTGATGCCCAAGGTGCACCAGGACAAGCTCAACTCATTCGGCGGGCGCAATGCCGCGCTGAATCCGCGCGCGAATGTCGAGGTGGGTGCGCGCGTGCTGAAGGACTGCATCATCAGCGGCGGTTCGCTGGCCGACGGGTTGCGGATGTATGTGGGTTCTTCCACGAAGAGCGATGGCGGCTATGGCGCCAAGGTGCTGGCTGAACGCGCGCGGCTGCGCGCCGCGCTGGGCCAGCAAAGGGCAACGCCTGCGCTGGCGGCGCTGCGGCACCGGGCGGCCAATACCGGGCGGCGTGTGCAGCTCACGCTCAATGATTCCACGCCGGCTGCCACAGCGCAGGGCGGCGGTGGCGAAGTGTCCGTGAAGCCGTCGCAGGGCGTGGCGCAAGGCGGCCTGGGCGAGGTCCCCGTGAAGCCGCCGCAAAGCCTGGCGCAGAACAACGCGGGCGAAGTGCATATCAAGGCCACGCAGCAAAGTGACGCGCAAAACGGCGTCACAGGGGAAGTGCCGATCAAGATGCAGTGAGCATGAGCTGCATGGCGGCCTCAATCGCGCGACGCACAGCGCTCGATGCGCGCGAGATACGCGTCGGTATCGGGCGGCGTGTGGTTGCGCTGGGCTTCCCACAACGTCTGACCCAGGCATTCCATGATCGCGTGCTGCGCCTCGTGCGATGAACCCAGCCGCGCCGCCAGCCTTTCATGCGCCGCGCGAATGCCCGTGGGCTGGTCGATCGACAGCTGCTCGCTGATTGCCAGATGCATCGACAGATGCAAAAACGGATTGCCCTGCCCGCGCTCGGGCGTGTAGTCCTGCGTTCGCGCCTCCTCTGCACAGGCCAGGTCGGCATGGTATTCGGGATGCTGCACGATCCAGTCCGCCGCCATCGCTTCAAGCGGCGTCAGGATTTCGCCCATCTGCTGCTTGCGCCAGGTTTCAGTGAAGAACTGCCGAACTTCGTCGCGGCTGGGGTTGAACATCGTGCTCACACCTCGGGCGGTGGCGTTTTGGGCCGGAACTCACACAGCGGCTCGATCGCGCAGTGCCAGCATTCCGGGCGGCGCGCGCGGCACACATAGCGCCCATGCAGGATCAGCCAGTGATGCGCATCGTGCCGGAATTCCGGCGGCGTGAATTTTTCCAGCGCCGCCTCAACAGCGCGCACATCCTTGCCCGGCGCCAGGCCCGTGCGATTGGCCACGCGAAAGATATGCGTATCCACCGCGATAGTCGGCTGGCCAAACGCCGTGTTCAACACGACATTCGCCGTTTTGCGCCCCACGCCGGGCAGCGCTTCGAGCGCCTCGCGCGTTTGCGGCACCTGGCCGCCGTGCCGCGTGAGCAGCAGCTGGCTGGTGGCTACCACGTTCTTTGCCTTTGTGCGGAAAAGCCCGATCGTCCTGATGTAGTCGATCACGCCCGGCTCGCCCAGCGCAACGATTTTTTCGGGCGTATTGGCGCGCGGAAACAGGTGGCGCGTGGCCTTGTTGACCGACACATCCGTGGCCTGCGCGGACAGCATCACCGCGATCAGCAGCTCGAACGGCGTGCTGTAATCAAGCTCGGTGGACGGATGCGGATTGAGGCTTTGCAGCGTCTCGAAAATCGCGCGGCGCCTGGCGGCATTCATGATGAAGATCGCCCTGCCTGCGCTTTTTTCTGGCGCGCGCGTTCAATTGCTGCGGCGATGATCGCGCGTTTCTTCGCAGCATCATCCGCATTCGCGGCAGCTTCGGCATTCGCCCGCCGCGCGGCGGCGTTCTGCATCTTCTGGCTGCGCTCCCGGGCCAGCCGCGCGCAGCGCCGCTCGTGCCGCGCGCGCGCAGCGTCGGCCTGCGGCTGGCTCCATGCCTGCCAGCCAGTGGCTGAGGCGTTGCGCGTTGCTGGCGTCATCACAATGCAATCGACCGGGCACGGCGCAACGCACAATTCGCAGCCCGTGCAGCAGTCGCGCACCACGGTATGCATCTGTTTGGGCGCGCCCACGATCGCATCCACCGGGCACGCCTGCAAACACAGGGTGCAGCCAATGCATAACGCCTCGTCGATCAGCGCCACAGTGCGCGCACGCTCCGCGCCACAGGCCGGATCCAGCGCAATCACCGGCTGGCCAAGCAGCTGCGCCAGCCGCGCCACGCCTTGCGCGCCGCCGGGCGGACACTGGTTGTAATTCGCGCGGCCCGCGGCAATCGCGTTGGCATACGCGCGGCAATCCGCGTAGCCGCATTTCGTGCATTGCGTCTGCGGCAGCAGATCTTCGATACGATCGGCCAGGGAAGGGCGCGCCGAAGTTTGCATCATCAACGCTGGCGCTGGCGCTGCGCGGGACGCGCGGGCGCTTTCGTGGCTTTTGTTTCTGTCGCTGCTTTTGCTGCCTGCTGCTCGGAGAGCATCAGGTTCAACCCGGTATGCACCAGCGACACATGCGAGAACGCCTGCGGGAAATTGCCCATTAACCGTTTGCTCACCGGATCGTATTCCTCCGATAACAAACCCACGTCATTGGCCAGCGACAGCAGGCGTTCGTACATCTGCCGCGCCTCATCGAGGCGGCCCTGCAACGCCAGGTTATCGACGAGCCAGAAGCTGCACGCAAGAAACGTGCCCTCGCCGGGCGGCAAACCGTCATTGAAGCCGCTATTGGCGCTGCCCCCGGAACCTTTCGGGCGATAACGCATCACGAAGCCATCGCACAGCAGTTCGCTCTCGATGGCCGCCACCGTGGCCACGATGCGCGGGTCAGTGGCGGGCAGAAAACCCACGAGCGACATCATCAGCAGGCTCGCGTCAAGCTCGTCGCCGCCATAGACCTGCGTGAACGTGTTGCGTTCAGCATTCCAGCCATGCTTGCACACATCGGCATGAATCCAGTCGCACATTGCCTGCCAGCGCTTGAGCGGCGCGGGCAGCCCAAACATCTTCGCGGAGCGGATCGAGCAGTCGTAAGCCACCCAGGCCATCACTTTCGAGAACGTGAAATGCTGGCGGCCACCGCGCGTCTCCCAGATGCTTTCATCAGGCTCGTGCCAGATGGTTTCGAGGTGATCGAGCATCGCGCACTGCATCGGCCAGGTGATGTCCGTCTTGTCGTTCAACATGCCGCCCACGCGCGCCAGATGCAACGCGCCCATCACTTCGCCATACACATCGAGCTGCAACTGGCCCACGGCATTGTTGCCCACACGCACCGGGCGCGCGCCTTCGTAACCGCCCAGCCAGTCGAGCTCCAGCTCGGGCAGGCGCCGCTCGCCCGCCAGGCCATAGACGATCTGCAACTGCTGCGGCGCGCCCGCCACCGCCCGGCCCAGCCATGCGCACCATGCGCGCGCTTCGCCGTAGTAACCGCCGCGCATCAACGCCAGCAGCGTGATGGTTGCGTCGCGCAGCCAGCAATAGCGGTAATCCCAGTTGCGCGTGCCGCGATGCTGCTCGGGCAACGAGGTGGTGGGCGCGGCGACGATGCCGCCGGTGGGCTCATAGGCCAGCGCCTTCAGGGTAATCAGCGAGCGGCGCAATGGCGCGGCCCAGCGCCCTTTCACGGTGCACTGCGCGGACCATTTTTTCCAGAAATTCCCCGTGCGCATCAATGCGATATCCGGGTCGCGCGGCGGCGGCACGCGGTGGTGCGATGGCGCGTAGGTCATCGAAAACGGAATGCGCTCGCCTTCGTTCACATCGAAGCTCGCCCGGGTGCGCAGCTTTTCGCCATGCAATTTGACGGGCGTGCGCAATACCACCGAATCCGGCCCGGCAGTCGCCTTGATACCGCTCTCATAGGCCAGATGCGAAACCCAGGGCACGGAAAAACCGTAATCGAAGCGCAGCATGATATCGGTGTGCATGCGCACCACGCCGCGCCGCCCGACGACGATGCGCACCAGCTCGGACCAGCTGTTGCCCGGCGGCATGAAGTCGATCAGCGTGACAGCGCCGGTGGGCGTTTCAAAGTCGGTTTCGAGAATCAGCGTCTCGCCTTCGTTGTTCTTTTCATCCGCATAACGGTAACGGCGCGTCACCCGGATATTTGATGATGCGTCGCCATCATCATTGCCATCGTCACCGTTCTTCCGGGGCTCAGGCGCAATCAGCCAGCGGCCATTGTCTTCTGTGCCAAGCAATGCGGCGAAACACGCGGGAGAGTCGAAACGCGGCCAGCACAGCCAGTCGATCGAACCCGCGCGCGACACCAGCGCGGCGGTATGGCCGTCGCCAATCAGTGCGTAATCTTCAATGGAAGCAGGCATGAAATACTCTTTCCCGGTTTATTCTGGCGCAGGCACAATCACTTCGCGGCTGCCGTTGATGCTCATTGGCGATACTAGCCCAGCTGCTTCCATTTGTTCAACAAGCCGCGCGGCGCGATTGTAACCAATACGCAATTGTCTTTGTACGGAGGAAATCGACGCCCGTCGCGTGCGCACCACGAACGCGACGGCTTCGTCATAAAGCGGGTCAGCCTCCGCATCGCCCGCGTCGCCAAACAGGTCGGGCTGCGAGTCGGCCTGCGGGCTGTCCAGAATGCCATCCACATATTCCGGCGCGCCGAACTGTTTCAGATATTCGACCACATGGTGCACCTCCGCATCCGCGACGAACGCGCCATGAATGCGCTGCGGATAACCCGTGCCTGGCGGCAGGAACAGCATGTCGCCCATGCCCAGCAGCGTTTCCGCGCCCATCTGGTCGAGTATCGTGCGCGAGTCGATTTTCGACGACACCTGGAACGCGATGCGCGTCGGAATGTTCGCCTTGATCAACCCCGTAATCACATCCACCGACGGGCGCTGCGTGGCCAGAATCAGGTGGATGCCTGCGGCGCGCGCTTTCTGCGCGAGCCGGGCAATCAATTCTTCCACCTTTTTGCCGGCCACCATCATCAGGTCGGCAAGCTCGTCAATCACCACGACGATCATCGGCAAGGCGGCCAAGGGCTCGGGCGCATCCGGCGTCAATGAGAACGGGTTGCCGATCTTCACGCCGCGCGCATTGGCCTCGCGGATCTTCTGGTTGAATCCGGCGAGATTGCGCACGCCCACCGCCGACATCAGCCGGTAACGTTTTTCCATTTCGCCTACGCACCAGTGCAGCGCGTTCGCGGCAAGCTTCATGTCGGTGACGACCGGCGCGAGCAGATGTGCAATGCCTTCGTAGGCGGAGAGTTCCAGCATCTTCGGGTCGATCATCAGCAGGCGCACCTGCTCGGGCGTGGCCTTGTACAGCAATGACAGGATCATTGCGTTGATCGCCACCGACTTGCCCGAACCGGTGGTGCCCGCCACGAGCATATGCGGCGCTTTCGCCAGATCGGTGACGACGGGCTGGCCCACGATATCCTTGCCCAGCGCCAATGTGAGTTTCGACGGCGAGCGCTGCCATTGCGGCGACGTGAGAATCTCGGACAGCCGGATGATCTGCCGGCGCGGATTGGGCAATTCCAGCCCCATGCAGGTTTTGCCAGGAATGGTTTCGACCACGCGGATCGACGTCAGCCTCAGGCCGCGCGACAGGTCCTTCATCAGCCCGACGATCTGGCTGCCCCGCACGCCCTGCGCAGGCTCGATCTCGAAGCGGGTAATCACCGGCCCTGCCGATGCGCCGACGACGGTCACGGGCACCTTGAACTCCTGCAGGCGCTGCTCGATCAGATGGCCGGTCGCGGCGAGTTTCTCATCGGAAATGGGTTCGATGTTTGTATCAGCGGCTTCAAGCAGATCGAGCCTGGGCAGTGTGACGGACGAGGCCACGGGCGGATGGAACACGAAATTCGCGGAGGCCGGGCGCGGATCCTGCGGCGGTGGCGACGGTGTTGGCACAGGTACAGGCGCTGGCACAGGCGTTGGCACTGGCATTGGCGCAGGGGGCGGCGGCGCGGGTGGCGGTGGCGCGGGTTGTGGCGTTGGCGGGATCACGGGCGCAGCGGCAAGCGTCGTCCAGCGCGCGGCATTCTGGTTGATCGCGCGCAGGGTGGCCAGCATGGCGGCGTCATCCATGGGCGCTTCATCAGGATGATCCTGCGGTGAAGAAGGCGGTGCGGTGGACAGGGAAACAGGCGCGGGCGCGGCTGGCGCGGGCATTCCCGGGCGGCGCAGGAAACGGGCCACGGAAGGTGCAGATGACGCAGACAACGCAGGCCGGCGCACCACCGCAGGTTGCGCCGCGCGCGGGCTGGGCCGCACGATGGACTGCGCGCGTGGTTCACCCGCAGGCAAAGGCAGCGCGCCCGGCGGAATGTTCGTTGCCGCGGGCACGGCTGGGCTGCGTGACGGGCGTTTGGCTGGCGGTTGCCACGACGTGGGCCGCTGCCAGCGGCCACGGCGCTTGCCCGACAGGCTGTGCCCGGCAATGGTGTGACGGTTTTCGCCTATCGGGCCCATCGAATAACTGGCTGGATAGCTCGTGCTGCCTGCGCCCCCAAAGCGCCGGGAAGCGCCTGACGACGCTGCGTCACGCTGCGCGCCCAGGCCCAGCTGGCTTCCTGCCCACGCAACAAGCGCCCGCCAGCGCCCGCCCAGCAGCCACGGCAAACCCGCGACAAACACGATGCACAGCGCCAGCAGCGCCATGCCATCGCGCAGCCCCCATTTCAGCAGCGCGCCGTGAATGGCATGGCCGACTGCATTGATACCCGTCACAGGAAAACATATCGCTTCAAACGTGCAGCTGGCCAGAAGCGCCAGCGCGAAGCCTGCCCACAAGCGCCGCATGCCGATGCCGCGCAGGCCCGCACCGCCCGGCAGCACGGCCCGGATAACGCGCCACACGGGCACGAGCAGCCATAGCGCGGACAGGCCAAACCAGCCAGGAATTACCGAATGCAGAACAGACATCAGCATCGGCATCAGTGGCTGGAACGATCTGGCGCGGAACGCTGCACGAAGGTGAGCTGGTCGCCGTTATCGAGTTGCAAAAGCAGCTGCTGCGGCTGGCCTGATGCGGGGATCTGCACGCCAGTACGCGCGATGTGCGCCAGCGCGCCCAGATACGTGCTTTCAATCTGGCTGACCGCGCCGATGCAGGCCATCTGCGTAGTGGCCAGCTGGTTAAATGACAACAGGCCGTTCTTCAGCACATACTGGCCTGTGTAATGGTTGCAGCCTGCCGTGCCGCTGGCGCGCCGCTGGCCGCTTTCGGTGGACAGTTCCAGCGTCACAGGCGCGCCTGGCGGCACGTCAATCACCTGGCCATTGGCCTGCTGCCAGTGCGCCAGTTGCCATTGCGTATCGTCGAGCAACTGCGTGGCGGCGGGGTTGAACGGGTCAGACGGCGGCGCGGACGCGTCGGTATGGTAGGGCATTGCGCATGCGGCAAGCCAGGCGGTTACGACGAGCGGCGCGACAACGCGGGCCACGCTGCGGCACAGGCCGGATTGCAGCGGAGAACGAAAACGCATGGAACAACCTTTGCAGTCTGCCAAAACCATAAGGGTAACGCAGTCACGCCATATCGTGGCGCGGCCCGCGCGGCTGCGCGCTTTGGCCGGGCTGGGTGCTACAATCGGGGGTATGCCTGATATCGATACCGCCGCAACCTCCAGCACTCCCACTTTCGATGCATTCGGCCTTGCGCCCGACATCCTGAAAGCCATTAGCGAACAAGGTTACACCACGCCCACGCCCATTCAGGCGCAGGCGATCCCGGTCGTGCTGACCGGGCGTGATGTGATGGGCGCAGCGCAGACTGGCACGGGCAAGACGGCGAGCTTTTCGTTGCCGATCATCCAGCGCCTGCTGTCCGCTGCGAACACCAGCGCGTCGCCCGCGCGCCACCCGGTGCGCGCGCTGATCCTGACGCCCACGCGCGAGCTGGCGGACCAGGTCGCCGCGAATGTTCATGCGTATGCGCAGCACACGCCGCTGCGCAGCGCGGTGGTGTTTGGCGGCGTGGACATGCACCCGCAGACCGACGCGCTGCGTCGCGGCGTCGAGATCCTGATCGCCACGCCAGGCCGCCTGCTGGACCACGTGCAGCAGAAAACGGCAAACCTGTCGCAGGTGCAGATGCTCGTGCTCGACGAAGCCGACCGGATGCTGGACATGGGCTTTCTGCCCGACCTGCAACGCATTCTGAACCTGCTGCCCAAAACGCGGCAGACGCTGCTTTTCTCGGCGACGTTCTCGCCGGAGATCAAGAAGCTCGCCTCGACCTATCTGCGCAATCCGCAAACCATCGAAGTTGCGCGCAGCAATTCCACGGCGGCCAACGTCACGCAGATCGTGTATGAAGTTGCCGAGGGCGACAAGACCAGCGCAGTGGTGCAGCTGATCCGCGAGCGCGGGTTAAAACAGACGCTGGTGTTCTGCAACAGCAAGATTGGCGCAGGGCGCCTGGCGCGCCAGCTCGAAAAGCATGGCGTGATGGCCACGGCGATTCACGGCGACCGTTCGCAAAGCGAGCGCATGCAGGCGCTCGATGCGTTCAAGCGTGGCGAAATCGAGGCGCTGGTGGCCACGGATGTGGCCGCGCGCGGGCTGGATATTGTCGAGCTGCCAGCGGTGATCAATTTCGATCTGCCCTTCAATGCGGAAGATTATGTGCACCGCATTGGCCGCACAGGCCGCGCAGGCGCGTCGGGCGATGCATTGTCGCTGTGCAGCCCGAGCGAGAAAAAGCAGCTTGCCGATATCGAGAAACTGATCAAGCGCGCCCTGACGGTCGAGCGGCTCGCCATTGATACTTTTATTTCGCGCGATGGCCGCAGCGGCGGGCATCGCGCACGGCGCGAACGCGACCACGAAGAGCGCGGTTTTCAGCTCGAACATGGGCATGGCAAACGGCCCGCGCATCGTCATGCGTCCTCATCGGATCGCACACCGCCGCAGCCCGTGGATGATTTCTTCCTGAAGCCTTACGAGCCATCACCCACCGCAAAGCCAGCGGAGGAACCTTCGGCCTCCTCATCCACATCGCAACGCGCGTCATCGAAGCAACCGCTGGCAGCGTTGCTGGGCGGCCTGGGCGGGGGATCGGGGAAATCGTCGGGGTCTTAGTAACCCTGTTCTGCCATCCGCTTCTTCCACGCACTCACCGCCTCGTCATAAAACGCATCAAGCGACAGGCGGGCATCATCTTCCATCTCCAGCCCCAGATGTTTCGCTGCGGCGATTAACGCTTCGAGCGGGCACGTTGGGTCAACGGGCACAGCGCCGTTCTGCTTGCTCAGCTTTTCTCCATCCGCATTCATCACAACCGGCACGTGCAGCCACGCTGGCGTGGGCGCGCCCAGGCAGCGTTGCAGATAAATCTGGCGCGCGGTGGAATCGATCAGATCCGCGCCACGCACCACATGCGTGATCCCCATCGCCGCATCGTCCACTACCACCGCCAGCTGGTAAGCCCACTGGCCATCTGCGCGCAGCAATACAAAATCACCGACCTCGGTGGCCAGGTTCTGCGCCTGCGGCCCCTGCCAGCGATCGGCAAAGCGGATCAGCGCCGCGTCGCCATCGTCCGGCACGCGCAACCGCCAGCTGCGCACAGGTTTGCCATGCAGCCCCGCGCGGCAGGTGCCAGGATAAACCAGCGTGGTGTTACGCTCGTGCGTGCGCTCCTGCGAGTCGGCAATTTCGCGGCGCGTGCAGCCGCACGGGTAAACCAGCCCGGCATCGCGCAGCTGATCGAACGCCAGCTGATAATGCACATTACGCCGGCTTTGCCATTCGGGCGGCTCGTCGGGCGTCATGCCAAAGCGCGCCAGGGTGGCGAGTATCTGCTGGTCTGCGCCGGGCACGGTGCGCGGCGCGTCGATATCCTCGATGCGCACGAGCCACGCGCCGTGATGCGCGCGCGCATCGAGCCAGCTGGCCAGCGCCGCGACGAGCGAGCCAAAATGCAGCGGGCCGGTGGGCGAAGGCGCGAAACGGCCACGATAAGGCCGCGCAGGGGACGAAGAATTCATCGAATATCGGGCAAATGGAAGATTTTGCCACGGACGCCGCAGGTACAATAACGCCCATGCCTACCCCACGTTTTATTCATCTCCGTACCCACTCCGAATTTTCGATTGCCGATGGCATCGTGCGGCTTGACGACATTGTGCAAGCCGCCGCCGCCGATGGCCAGGGCGCGCTCGCGCTGACTGATCTGGGCAATGTGTTCGGCCTCGTGAAGTTTTATACGCAGGCGCGCGCGAATGGCGTGAAACCCATTGCGGGCTGCGATGTGTGGGTCACGAATCACGATGATCGTGACAAGCCTTCGCGCCTGCTGCTGCTGGTCAAGGATCATCGCGGTTATCTGAACCTGTGCGAATTATTGACGAAGGCCTGGCTTGCGAACCAGTATCGTGGCCGCGCGGAAGTTCAGGCCGCCTGGCTCGAAGCGGGGCTGGCTCACGGGCTGCTGGCGTTGTCTGGCGCGCAGCAGGGCGATATCGGCATGGCCCTCGCTGCGGGCAATGCGCAGGCCGCCACGCAGCACGCGCAACGCTGGGCAAAAATTTTCCCCGGCAGTTTCTATATCGAACTGCAACGCTATGGCCAGCCCGGCGGCGAAGCTTATGTGCACCAGGCCGCAGCGCTGGCCTCGCAACTGGCATTGCCCGTGGTGGCCACGCATCCCACGCAGTTCATGCAGGCCGATGATTACACCGCGCATGAGGCGCGCGTGTGCATCTCCGAAGGGAATCTGCTGGCCAATCCGCGGCGGCAGAAACGCTTCACGGTGGAGCAGTGCTTTCACACGCAGCAGCAGATGTGCGAATTGTTCGCGGATCTGCCCTCAGCCATCACCAACACCGTGGAGATTGCCAGGCGCTGCAACCTGACGCTCGAGCTCGGCAAACCGAAACTGCCGCTGTTCCCCACGCCCGAAGGCCTGTCGCTGGACGATTACCTGCTGCAACAATCGCAGGCGGGGCTGGAGCAGCGGCTCGTGCAGCTGTATCCCGACGAGGCGCAGCGCGAGGAGCAACGCGCGCGTTACCAGGCGCGGCTGGAGTTTGAATGCGGCACCATCGTGCAGATGGGCTTTTCCGGTTACTTCCTGATCGTTGCGGACTTCATCAACTGGGCCAAGCATCACGGCGTGCCCGTGGGCCCGGGGCGCGGCTCGGGCGCGGGGTCGCTGGTCGCGTTCTCGCTGTTCATCACCGATCTTGATCCGCTGCGCTACAACCTGCTGTTCGAGCGTTTCCTGAACCCGGAGCGCGTGTCGATGCCAGACTTCGACGTGGACTTCTGCCAGCATGGCCGCGATCGCGTGATTCATTATGTGAAGGAAAAATACGGCGCGAACGCGGTGTCGCAGATCGCCACGTTCGGCACGATGGCCGCGAAGGCCGCGATACGCGATATGGGCCGCGTGCTCGATCTGGGCTACAGCTTCACCGACAGCGTGGCGCGGCTGATTCCGTTCAAGCCAGGCAAGCATGTGACGATTGCCGATGCGATGAAGGAAGAGCCGCTGCTGCAGGAGCGCTACGACAACGAAGACGAAGTGCGCCAGCTGCTGGATCTTGCGCAGCGCGTTGAAGGGCTCACGCGCAACGTGGGCATGCATGCGGGCGGCGTGCTGATCGCGCCGGGCAAGCTCACCGATTTCTGCCCGCTGTATACGCAGGGCGATGAAAGCGGCGTGGTCAGCCAGTACGACAAGGACGATGTGGCCGCAGTCGGCCTGGTGAAGTTCGACTTTCTGGGATTGACCACACTGACGATTCTGGACTGGGCCGAGCGTTATATCCGCATGCTCGATGCATCGAAACAGGGCTGGTCGCTCGCGCAGGCGCCGCTCGATGATCCTGCCGCGTTCCAGATTCTGAAGAAGGCCAACACGGTGGCCGTGTTCCAGCTGGAAAGCCGCGGCATGCAGGGCATGCTCAAGGACGCGCAGCCCGACTGCTTCGAGGACATCATCGCGCTGGTGGCGCTGTATCGCCCCGGCCCGATGGAGCTGATTCCCAGCTTCTGCGCGCGCAAGCATGGCCGCGAGCGGGTGGAGTATCCCGACCCGCGCGTTGAATCCATCCTGAAAGAAACCTACGGCATCATGGTGTATCAGGAGCAGGTGATGCAGATGGCGCAGATCGTCGGCGGTTATTCGCTGGGCGGCGCGGATCTGCTGCGCCGCGCGATGGGCCACAAGGAGCCGGAGGAGATGGCCAGGCACCGCGAGATTTTCGCGGAGGGCGCGGCGAAAAATGGTTTGTCCCGCGCGAAGTCCGACGAAATTTTCGACCTGATGGAAAAGTTCGCGGGCTACGGTTTCAACAAGTCGCACGCGGCGGCCTACGCGTTGCTGGCGTATTACACCGCGTGGCTCAAGGCGCATCATCCTGCCGAATTTATGGCGGCCAACCTGTCGCTGGCGATGGATGACACCGACAAGGTGAAGATCCTGTACGAGGATTGCCTGGCCAACGGGCTGCGCGTGTTGCCCCCGGATGTGAACCAGTCGGCCTACCGCTTCGAGCCTGTGGCGGGCGAGGCGCGTTCGCGCACGATACGTTACGGCCTGGGCGCCATCAAGGGCAGCGGCCAGGGCGCGATCGAGGATATCCTGCGCGCGCGCGAAGCTGGGCCTTTCACGGACCTGTTCGATTTTTGCGCGCGCATCGACCGGCGCATCGTGAACCGCCGCGTGGTGGAGGCGCTGATTCGCGCGGGCGCGTTCGATGCGCTGCACGCCAACCGCGCGCAGCTGCTGGCGTCGGTGTCGCTGGCGATGGACGCTGCCGATCAGGCCGCGGCGAACGCGATGCAGGCAGGCCTGTTCGATACGGGCGATGCGCAGCTCGAAGCGTATGCGCTGGCCGATGAACCGGCGTGGCCTGAGCGTCGCCGGTTGCAGGAAGAAAAGGGCGCGCTGGGGTTTTATCTGTCCGGGCATCTGTTCGATGCGTATCGTGACGAGGTGCGCCATTTCGCGCGCCAGAAAATCAGCCAGCTCAAGGAAGGGCGCGACCGTCTGGTGGCGGGCGTGATCGCGTCATTGCGCACGCAGATGACCCAGCGCGGCAAGATGCTGGTGGCGTTGCTCGATGATGGCAGCAGCCAGTGCGAAGTCACGGTGTTCAACGAGCAGTACGAAGCCAGGCGGGCGCTGTTCCAGGAAGATGAACTTCTCGTTGTGCAGGGCCAGGCGCGCAACGATACGTTCACTGGCGGCATACGCATCACGGCCGATCAGGTGATGGACATGAACAGCGCGCGCTGCCGCTATGCGCGCGCGCTGCGCGTGACGCTCAACGGCCCGGCGGATGTGGCTGCGCTGCGGCGCGCGCTGGAGCCGTATGTCATTGCGCCGCCTGCTGCGCGTGAGGCCCGGAACGCGGACGATGCGCCGGGCAGTCTGCCCGTGCAGATTGCGCTGCGCACCGCAGCGGCGCAGGGCGAGCTGTGCCTGGGCGATACGTGGCGCGTGAGGCCGGACGATGCGCTGCTGGATGGATTGCGCGCGGCGGTTGAGGGAGGCGTGGCGGAGATTGTTTATTGATTGTTCCACCGCTTCAGCGCAAACACCGGCGCATACACCCACGGCATCGTCGCATAAAGAAACATGCGGATCCTGAAACCCACCTTCACCGCATGGCCGCCCAGCAATAACCGCAAGCGCGCTTCCAGCCCGCGGGCCGCGAAAATATCATGCATCCAGCGCTCGCGCGCCAGCTTGGGCGCCAGCGCAGCGCGCATCTCCTCGCCCACGTCCGCCGTGCATGCATCCTGCTGCAATTGCGCCAGCTCCGCCAGCACATAACGATTCGAGCGCTGCTGGTGCGCCACATAGCTGCTCACCGTTGCCCAGCGCTTCCTGCCCGACAACCCGCCCCGCCGGTAACGCACCAGCGGCTCGTGCAGACTGATCGCGCCGCCCGTCATGATGGCGCGAAACGTCATGATCTGGTCTTCTGCCGCCGAGCCAGGCTGCATGTCGCCAAAGCGCTCGAACAGGCGGCGCGACCATGCATGCGCCGCGCCCACCAGCCAGGGGCGATGCGCGCGCCAGTCATCGAAACCATGATAGGCGTTCAGGTCAGTGGGCACGATCAGCCCAGGCGCGGTATTGCCGTCGCCGCCATCAAGCTCCATGAGATCACTGGCAATCAGGTCAGGACGACGTTCATGCGCCAGCCAGGTTTGCACCAGACGGGTGCAGCGCTGCGGCACGGAAATATCGTCGCCCGCCATTACCACCAGCAATTCCCCGTGGCTCATCCGCGCGAGTTTCGACAGATGCGCACTGATGCCCATGTTCTGCGCGTTGCGGTTCAGCACAATATGGTGCGGGCCTGTGTAATCGCGCACGGTTTGCTGGATCACATTGAACGTATCGTCAGAAGACGCATCGTCCGAGATCAGGATTTCGAGCGGCGACCAGGTTTGCGCCAATGCGCCGCGCACCGCATCGGCCACAACATGCTGCTGGCCATACGCAATCAGCAGGATCGACACGAGCGGGGAAGAGGAATGATCCAGCGCAGGGGACGCTGGTGCAGCAAAGGCGGGCATGACAGAAAAACCGTAACGATATAATGAAGAAATTTGCCAGTCATTCATTCTATCCTGTCCCGATGCGTATCCGTGACTTCCCTTTACTCACCCGGCTGGCCGCTCCCCTCGCCATTGTGCTGTCTCCCGCCCTGCTGCTGCTGGTAAGAGGGGCGCAGGGTTACTGTTTTTTCATCGTGCTGGTCGCATCGCTGGCCTGGTTGTGCTGCGTGGGCAACGCGCGGCGCGCACTGGCCACATGGCGCAGCGAGCGGTGGTTCGTGGCAGGGATGCTGGTTTTGCCCCTGCTGCTGCTGTTCCAGACGCTGGTGGTGCGCACCGGCACGTTTCCCGCGCTGGATCCGTTTCTGCGGTTCGCACTGGTCATCCCTTCCTTTGCGATGCTCGCGTCGTTCAGTTCGCGCCAGCTGCGCCGCGTGCAATGGGGCTTTGCGCTGGGCGCAATTGGCATCGGGCTGTGGTCGATTCACGCGAGCTTTCATCCTGGAACATGGACGATCCATGACCGGCTGGGCACTTCGTTTATCAATCCGATTCCGTTTGGCGACACCGCGCTGCTGCTCGGCTTCCTCGCGCTGATTTCGTTGACGCACGCCGCGCGCATGAGCCACCTGGCGCGCATTGTCAGTTTCCTGGCATTGTTGCTGGGAGGCTATGCGTCGTTCCTGTCAGGCTCGCGCGGGGGATGGATCGCATTGCCGGTGTTGCTATGGGCGACGTTCGCGGGCAGCCGGGGCAAGCTTGCCAGGCCGCGCGTGCGCTGGGCGCTGGTGGGCGCGATCGTGGCCTGCGCGGCGCTGTTTGCGGTGATGGGCGTGGTGCATCAGCGCATCGAGGCGGCAGTGTCTGACGTCAGCAAGATGGAACAGGGCAACCGCGATACGTCGCTGGGGCTGCGCTACGACCTGTGGCGCGCATCAACGCTGCTGTATGCGCGCCACCCGGTGTTTGGCGTCGGGCGCGGCCATCTGCGCGATGCGCTGGACACTCTGGCGCAGCAGGGGCAGGCCCCGCGCGCGATTGTGAATCCAGGCGCGCACAGCGAATTTTTCTCGGCCATTTCGCAAACCGGCACGCTTGGCCTGCTTGGGCTGCTGACGTTATACGCGGGCATGATCGTGCCGTTCTGGCGCAGACGCCGCAGCGCCGACCCGGATATTTCCATCGCCGCGTATGCCGGCCTGGCGATCGCGGGCAGCGTGATTGTGTTCGGTCTGACCATCGACGCGCTGACCTCGGTGATGAACGCAGGCTTCATCGCATTGAGCCAGGCCACGCTGCTGGCCTGGATCGTGGCGCGCGAGCGCGAAATGGCCGGGCCGCCCGTGGCGCTGTCGCATCCGCCGCGCACGATTCTCGTCACCAGCACCCGCCGCCTGGGGGACGTGCTGGTGGCCACGGCGCTGGTGCGCTCCTTCAAGGCGCAATGGCCCAGCGCGCAAATCGACATGCTCGTGTTCGAGGGCACGCAAAGCGTGCTCGAAGGCAACCCGGATGTGCGCCGCGTGATTACCGTCGCGCCCCAGGCCAGGCGCATGGAGCGGTTCTCGGACATGCTCACGCGCTGGTGGCAGTACGACCTGGCCTGCGCAACGCTGGATTCCGACCGCGCCCTGCTTTACACCTGGTCCGCAGGCCGCACGAGAATCGGCGTAATGGATGCCCAAAACGAAAAATGGCTGGCGCGCACGCTGATGCATGGGGTAACAAGTGATCATCATCTGAGCATGCATATCGTGTCGGCCAACGTGGCGCTGGCGCCACTGGTGGGCGTGAGGCCGCACGCGCAGCTGGTTGCGCCGCGCATTGGCCCGGATAGCGCCAGCCACACGCGGTTTGCGTCGCACTTCGGCACGCGGTTTGATGCGTTGACCAGCGGCAAGCTCGTGGTGCTGCACCCTTACCCGATGTATCGCTACAAGCAATGGACGATAGAAGGATGGGGCGCGCTGGCCCGGTGGCTGCATCAGCAGGGGTTTGATGTGGCGCTCAGTGGCGGGCCTGCCCAGGCCGAGCGCGATTACGCCGCGCAGGTGATCGCCGCGGCGGGCGTGCCCGTGCTGAACCTGGTGGGCGCGCTGCGTTTTGCCGAAACTGCGGAAATGATGCGGCGCGCCTGCCTTTATGTGGGCCCGGATACGGGCGCCACGCATGTGGCCGCCGCGTGCGGCATTCCGGTGATCGCGCTGTATGGCCCGACCGACCCTGTGCGCTGGGCGCCGTGGCCCATCCGTCGTGCAGCGTTCGACGAGCCGTGGCCACGGCATGGCTCGGGCCTGCGGGGCAATGTTTATCTGATACAGGGCGAGAAGGACTGCGTGCCCTGTCGCGGCGAAGGATGCGACAAACACCGTGACAGCATCAGCCGCTGCCTGACGGAAATTCCCGCGCAACGGGTGATTGCCGTGGTGGCGCGATGGCTGGGGCTGCCTGGGCAATGAACTATTCGGTGACGAGGTATTTTTTGCGTTTGGCGGGGTTGCGCGTTCTGTCCAGGATGAAGCATTGGCGGCACCACGAGCCTTGCATCACGGAGTTCGGGATGGCCCGCCAGACGTGCCCGCGCGCGCATTGCCAGCTCAGA
>Ga0209738_10000013_pt1 | contig 46957 bp, 45 predicted proteins | sample TergutNc150P5_FD_187289 | JGI IMG/M metagenome (GOLD analysis project Ga0209738, IMG submission 187289) | Nasutitermes corniger P5 segment gut microbial community from laboratory colony in Florida, USA - Nc150 P5 (SPAdes) (version 2) | ecosystem: Host-associated > Arthropoda: Insects >...
CGCCGCCGACATTGACGAACTCAAGGTCAAGAGCGTCTATGTCGAGCAAGGCACCGTGCTCAGGCGCTCGGCTGCCCGTGCCAAGGGGCGCGGCGCGCGTATCTCCAAACCCACCTGCCACGTTTACGTGACGGTGGGCGACTAACCGCCAAAGGAACACCATGGGACAGAAAATCCATCCGACCGGATTCCGGCTGGCGGTGAGCCGCAATTGGGCCAGCCGCTGGTATGCCAACAATCGTGACTTCGCAGGCCGGCTGGCCGAAGACCTGAAGGTGCGCGAGTACCTCAAGAAGCGCCTGAAAAACGCCGCCGTCTCGCGCGTGCTGATCGAGCGTCCGGCCAAAAATGCCCGCATCACCATCTACTCGGCGCGTCCGGGCGTGGTCATCGGCAAAAAGGGCGAGGACATCGAAAAGCTCAAGAAAGACTTGGCCGTTCAATTGGGTGTGCCGGTTGCGGTCAACATCGAAGAAATCCGCAAGCCGGAAGTCGATGCGCAGCTCATCGCCGACGGCATTACCCAGCAGCTCGAAAAGCGCATCATGTTCCGCCGCGCCATGAAGCGCGCCATGCAGAACGCCATGCGTCTGGGCGCGCAGGGCATCAAGATCATGTCCGCCGGGCGTCTGAACGGGATCGAAATCGCCCGTACCGAGTGGTACCGCGAAGGCCGTGTGCCGCTGCATACGCTGCGCGCCGACATCGACTACGGTTTTTCCGAAGCCAAGACCACCTATGGCGTCATCGGCGTCAAGGTATGGGTCTACAAGGGCGACACGCTGGGCCGTACCGATGCGCCATCGCTGGACAGCACGCCGCGCCCCGAAGGCGAGGAACGCCGTCCGCGCCGCCGCCGCGGCGACAAGCCCGAAGGGGCGTCCGACACCAAACCCGCCGTTAAGCGCGTCCGCAAAGTCGCCGCGCCCGCCGCAGCAGCGGACGGCGCTCAAGGAGAATAAACACCATGCTGCAACCTGCACGCAGAAAGTACCGCAAGGAGCAGAAAGGCCGCAATACGGGCCTGGCCACGCGCGGCAGTGCCGTTTCATTCGGCGACTTCGGCCTGAAGTCCACTGACCGGGGCCGTTTGACTGCCCGCCAGATCGAGGCTGCGCGGCGCGCCATATCGCGCCACGTCAAGCGCGGCGGCCGTATCTGGATCCGCGTCTTCCCCGACAAGCCCATTTCCACCAAGCCCGCCGAAGTCCGTATGGGTAACGGCAAGGGCAACCCTGAGTACTACGTGGCTGAAATTCAGCCCGGCAAGGTGCTCTATGAAATCGTCGGCGTTCCTGAGGCGCTGGCGCGCGAGGCATTTGCCTTGGCCGCCGCCAAGCTGCCGCTGCGCACCGCCTTTGTCACCCGCATGATCGGCCAGTAACAGGAGCATCCCGATGAAAACCGCTGAATCGCGCCGGGAGCTACGCCAGAAAGACGTTGCCGCCCTGCAAGCCGAAGTCAAGTCGCTGCAGAAAAAACACTTCAACCTGCGTATGCAGAAAGTCACCCAGCAACTGTCCAGCACCACGGAACTGCGTCAAACGCGCCGCGCCATCGCGCGCGCCAAGACGCTGATCGCCGAAAAACAGGCCGCTGCGCAATAAGGGGTGAAATGACCATGACAGAAGCCAAATCTTCCCTCAAGCGCACCCTGGTCGGCAAGGTCGTCAGCGCCAAGCGCGCCAAGACCGTCACCGTGCTGGTCGAGCGCCGCGTCAAGCACCCGATCTACGACAAGATCGTGATCCGTTCCAGCAAATACCACGCCCACGACGAAAAGGGCGAGTACAAGCTGGGCGACACCATCGAAATCGCCGAAAGCCGTCCGCTTTCCAAGACCAAGAACTGGGTTGCCACGCGCCTGGTGCAAAAGGCCGCCGAGGTCTGATAAATCCCGCCGGAAGCCGGGAGTTTTGTTTCCGGCGCACAATCAACGGCCCGCACGTCAAGCGCGGGCCGTTTTATTTTGGCCGATAAGGAGTGATGCCGTGATTCAAATTGGCGATCCGCTGCCCGCAGTCACATTGCAGGAATACGTTGAAGAACCCGCCGCCGGGTGCAGCATCGGCCCCAGTCCGGTAGACGTGCGCCAGGCCGCCGCAGGCAAGACCATCGCCTTGTTTGCTGTACCGGGCGCTTTCACGCCGGTCTGCTCGGCCCGGCACGCGCCCGGCTATCTGGAGCGCTACGACGCCCTTAAAACCGCCGGCGTCGATGAAATCTGGTGTACCGCCGTCAACGATGCGTTCGTGTTGGGCGCGTGGGGGCATGCGCTCAAAGCCGGCGGCAAAATCCGTTTTCTGGCCGACGGCAGCGCCGAATTCGCCAAAGCCATGGGCTTGTCCGTCGACATGTCCGCGCGCGGCTTCGGTCTGCGCAGCGCGCGTTATTCGGCCTTGATCAAGGGCGGCAAGATCGCCGTGCTCAACGTGGACGCGCCCGGCAAGTTTGAGGTCAGCGATGCGGATACCCTGCTGGCGCAGGTCAAGCAGGGTTAGCGGCAAAACGTTGTGTCCAAGGTGCCGCCGCGCAGCCTTGGCGTTTTAGGTAGCGCTCGTATGCGTACTGCTGTGTTCATCGCCCGCAGGCCCGTCCTTCGGCAAGCGTGCGCAGGCTGGTTTCAAAAGCGGGGCGAACAGAATCCATAGAACGACGGAGACAGTGGCGCACCCGCTGAGCACGAGGAAGGTCGGGCCATATCCCACGCCCTGGGCAATCCAGCCGCCGAGCGCGGGGCTGAGCGAAGCGCCGATGCCCTGTACCGTCATGACCGCGCCCTGGCCCACATTGACACGCCCGGTACGGTTGAGAATCCGGGCAACGAGACCGGGTACGGCAACACTCTGCAAGCCGGCACCGATGCCATCCAGTATCTGGACGGGATAGACGCCCCAGTTGTTCAGCAGATGGGCGGCGATGATGCCGCGCAGGGGCAAGGCCGCGAACGAGATGAGAAGCACGAGCCAATAGCCATTCCGCTGCGCCATGCGCATCGCGAGGAGGGAGGCCGGAATCATCGTCGCCTGCGCGATGATGATCGTCATCGCAACAAAGCTGGGGGCATCGGTCTGTGTGCCGGCGACCACGGCCCATCCATAGAGCGGCAACATCGCGGCGTTGCCGAGATGGAAAAACAGCAGCGATACCGCGAGAATGAGCAACGGCCGCGATTGCAGCACCGTTTGAATGCCGCGGGCACGCAACGGTTCGCCGCCGTCGTGTTCCAGGCCGCGTGCGGCATCGTCGTCGATGGCGGCTGCCGGAACCATCATGATCGACAGGATCGAGAGCACGCCGAAGGCTGCGGCCAGCCAGAACACGGCGGTGAAGCCGTAGCAATAGCCGAGAAAGCCGGAAAGGCCGGCGCCCACCAAATTGCCGGCGTGGTTGAATGCCTGATTCAAGCCGTTCTGCCGGTTGAAACCCGCTTGGCGGACGACACCGAGGGTGATCCCGGCAACTGCTGGCCCAATGGCGGCGCCGGCGATGGCGGTTGCAACCTGAGAGAAGGTCACCAGCCAGAATTGCTGCGACAGCAGGACGATCCCAGATGCGAGTACCGTGCATATCCCCGGCACGATGACAAAGAGCTTTTTGCGACGCGTCGCATCAATCAACGCCCCGGCCGGTGTGGTCATCACCATGCCGACAATGCCGCCGGTGGTCATGACGGTGCCGATCAGCCCGCTCTGCCACCCGTGGGCGAGAAGAAAAACGCCGAGAAATGGCCCCATGCCGGCCTGCATGTCCGCCATGAAAAAGTTCAACGCCAGCAGCGGCGCGAGGGCTTTTTGCCGTAGCGGGACATTCATCATTGCAGGTGATTCCCGACCAGTTCGTACAGGGGCGCCGCGCATCCAAAAAGTTGACGCACGCGCCGCCAGGGGATTTTCAGATGCGAAGCAACTGTGTTTTATCCCAGCTCAAAACACGTCTTCAGTAACCGAATCCTGCCGTGCCATGCGCATTACCCCAGGACACCAAGGCATACACGGCGGCGGCCAGGATGACGAGTATGACCAGCGCCAGCGCGCGCGTGCCCGCCGTGTCGCGCGCGGCGAGTATTTCGGCTTCCAGCAGCTTGTCGCCTACGATCATGGCCCAGAACAGGCGGTGCTTGAGCACGGTGTAGACGATGATGGCCAGCACATGCAGGACAACGAAGGCGATGATGAGGTATTGCCCCCAGCTCTTGTGGTAGCTGGTCGCCAGGCCCACGGCATGGTCGGACACCAAGCCCGACAGCGGCCCGGCAAAGGCGATTTCGTCGTAGGAGAACAGGCCGGTGATGGCTTGCGCGGCCATCAGCAGCAGCAGCACGAACACTGAGCAGGCGCCCAGCGGGTTGTGTCCGGCATGGTCTTCAGGCCGCGCCTGCCCTTTGAGGTAGCGCAGCAGCCGCGCCGGCGTGGGGAAGAAGCGCACAAAGCGCGACCAGTGCCCGCCCACAAAGCCCCAAACGATGCGAAACAGCACTAACGTTAGCACTGCATAACCGAAGCGAAAGTGCCAGTTCATGGCGTCGCCGCCGATCTTGCCGGTGATGAACAGGCCGATTACGCACAACAGCAGCGCCCAGTGGAACAGGCGCGTGGGCAAATCCCAGATACGGACAGGAGTCATGGGGCGATTTCTCTCTCAGGCGGACAGCGGCCCGCAACATGTATATAGTAAAGGCTCGTGCACGTTCGCGTCGAGCGGGGTGCGTATTTGGTGATTTTGCCCAAGGAGATACGATCGATGAAAAAACTTGCCGTCACGCTTGCCGCGTTGACCGCCATTGCAGCGGCGCACAGCGCCTTTGCACAGTCCGCCAAGCCCGAAGACGACATCCGGTACCGTCAGGCCGCTTTCACCGTGATGGCCAAGCACTTCAGTCATCTGGGCGCCATGGCCAACGGCAAAGTGCCGTTCGACGCCAAGGCCGCCGCTGCCGATGCCGACGTGCTGGCCGTGGTCGACAAACTGCCGTTCACCGCTTTCGGCCCCGGTACCGACAAGGGTGGCGATACCAAAGCCAAGCCTGAAATTTGGCAAAAAACGGCCGATTTCAACCAGGACCGTGATCACATGGAAACTGAGATGGGCAAACTCGTCACGGCGGCCAAGAGCGGCAATCTCGACGCCATCAAGGCTGCTTTCGGCCAGACGGCTAAAACTTGCAAGTCGTGTCACGACAGTTTCAAGCAAAAATGACGCGGTGCTAGCTGCGTAAACTCCAAAAGCCGCGCAGGTGATGCGCGGCTTTTTTTATGGGGTCGAGCAGCGCCTTATGATCGCGGCTCCCGCAACAACTCCGATTTTGCGGAGCAGGGACGGTGTTGGTCATTCGCAGAACATGTTTTGGCGCTTGTCATGAGCGCTTTCTTGTGTGTGAGTGCTTACATGCGATTGTGATTTCTTTGTGGTATTTTTGATGTCAACACAACAAATATCTAAACATGAGGGTGCCGACGCCGTACCTACGCTGCGGCGCAGGTTGCAAGCACGGCACCTCACCATGATTGCCATTGGCGGTTCGATCGGTACGGGCCTGTTCGTGGCATCTGGCGCCACCATCGCACAAGCCGGGCCCGGCGGCGCGCTGGCAACCTATTTGCTGATTGGCGCGATGGTTTATTTCCTGATGACCAGTCTGGGTGAATTGGCTGCCTACATGCCGGTGGCGGGGTCTTTTTCCACTTATGGCGCGTTGTACGTGGACGAAGGATTCGGCTTCGCGCTGGGTTGGAACTATTGGTACAACTGGGCCGTGACCATTGCCGTGGAACTGGCGGCGGCGCAACTGGTGATGCAGTACTGGTTTCCTGGCGTACCGGGCATTTGGTGGAGTGCGCTGTTCCTCGGCCTGATGGTGTTGCTCAACGCGATTTCGGTACGCGGTTTTGGTGAGGCCGAATATTGGTTCGCGCTCATCAAGGTGATTACCGTGGTGGTTTTTATCGTGCTGGGGTTGCTGATGATCTTCGGCATCCTGCGCGGCAGCTTGTCGAGCGCCGCCCCGCCGGGGCTGAAAAACCTGACTGTCGGCGATGCTCCCTTCGTTGGTGGCATACCCGCCATGATCGGCATCATCATGATCGTCGGCTTTGCATTTCAGGGCACCGAGCTGATCGGCGTAGCGGCGGGCGAATCGGCCAATCCGGCGCGCAACATTCCGCGCGCGGTACGGCAGGTGTTTTGGCGTATCTTGCTGTTTTACGTGCTGGCGATTCTGATCATCGGCATCCTTATTCCCTATAACGACGCCAGCTTGCTGAGCAAGAGTGCCGGTGATGCCGACGCGCATGCCATCAGCATCAGTCCCTTCACGTTGGTGTTCCGTCATGCGGGGCTGGCAATGGCTGCTGCGGTGATGAACGCGGTGATCCTCGTCACCGTGCTTTCGGCCAGTAACTCAGGTATGTACGCATCTACACGGATGCTCTACAACCTGGCCACCGAAGGGCGCGCACCGCGCATATTCGCGCGATTGACGCGCCGCGGCGTGCCGTTGATGGCGCTGCTGGCCACCGCTGCCGTGGGCGCGCTGTGTTTTCTGACCTCGCTGTTCCCCAGCAAATCGGTTTATCTGTGGTTGCTCAACCTTTCGGGCATGACCGGCTTCATTGCTTGGATGGGCATTGCGGTGAGCCACTACCGCTTCCGGCGCGGTTTGATTGCGCAGGGCATCGATTTGAAGCGCTTGCCTTATCGTTCCCCTTTCTTCCCCTATGGTCCGATCCTGGCTTTTGCGCTGTGCCTGGTCGTCATGTTGGGGCAGAACTACCAAGGCGTCTTCAACGGCAGCGCTTCGTGGATGGACCTGCTGGGGACTTATATCGGTATCCCGTTGTTCCTGGTGATTTGGTTGGGCTACCGTATCGTGCGCAAAACGCACCTGGTACCTCTGCGAGAGATGAAGTTCCCCGGTCTGACCGGGGAAGCGGCGGCAGCCAAGGAGTGACGCGGCTTGACCGATGCGTGCGGCGCGAGCGCGTTTGCGTTCATTGCGCCGTAAACCCGCCGTCAACCAGGTGATAGCTGCCGGTGATGTTGCTGGCGGAATTGGAGAGCAAAAAGCACGTCAGCGCCGCCACTTCTTCGGCGCTGCCCAGGATTGAAACCATGTTGACGATGGCGCCGCCGGCTGATTCGATACGACGCGCGCACGAGTTCCGGGTCAGGACTGCGCCGACAGTTGCTCAATGAGCTTGTGCAGTTGGGGAAAGTTCGGCTCACCCACGTATTGCTTGACGATTTCGCCGCGTTTGTTGAGCAGGAAACTGGTCGGGGTGAGTTGCACCTGGCCCCATGCTTTGGCGATGGCGCCGGTATTGTCGATGGCGACTTTGAACGGGAGCTTGTTCTTTTGCGCGTAGTTGACCACGTAGCTGGGCTTGTCGTATTGCATCGCCACGGCCACCATGTCGTACCCCTTGTTTTTGTAGAGGTCATAGGTAGCGGTCATTTGCGGCATTTCGTCCATACAGGTGGCGCAGTCGGTGGCCCAGAAATTGACCAGCGTGACCTTGCCCTTGAAGTCCTGCGTGGTGTGGGTCGAACCGTCGAGCAGCACGAAGGTAGACATCGGCGCGGCATTGTCGCCGCAGCCAGTCAGCAGTAAAGCGGCGACAAGGGCCACCGTCGCACCGAGGGATGAGCGCGATAGGGTCATGAAATGGATTCTAGGGCGTAAAGCGCAGGTTTGTGAGCGTTCGATTCCGGTGGGGGGGGGTGAAGGCGTTTCCCGGCCGGGCATGAAAAAGGCATCCCGTCGGGATGCCTTGATGATTTGCATGACGCGTATCTGCTCAACCCTGATGCGGACGTTTGCCGGGGTTCTTTTTGCTGCGCGTGTGTGAGCCGCGCTCCAGGCTGATGCGCTGGCCGTCGCCCTGCCGGGCACGAGTGGCGCCAGGCAGCGGCGCGGTGGCTTTGCGCATGGCTTCGGTGACGAGTTTGTTGCCCATGTCTTGATCCTTGAATAGACGGTGGAAAGTAAAACCTTGTATTATGGCCTGTCCGGACGGCCTTGTCGATGCGGCAGGTGGCCCAACTGCTGGCAGACGGACAGGCAATTTGCGAAAGCCCCGCTGACATTGCTGGGGATAAAGGGTTGCCCTTGATGACTAAAATTAGAACTTTGACGCGATCTTTGAGCCGCGTTGTCTCAGCTTTTTCACTTTTCACGTTACGCCCATAACCCCATGACCCACGTCGTCACCGAGAACTGTATCAAGTGCAAATACACCGATTGCGTGGATGTCTGCCCGGTCGATTGTTTTCACGAGGGGCCGAACTTTCTGGCCATTGATCCCGACGAGTGCATTGATTGTGCAGTCTGTGTCCCGGAATGCCCGGCCAACGCCATCTTCGCCGAGGAAGATGTGCCCAGGGGGCAGGAGCACATGACGGCCCTGAATGCCGAACTCGTGCGCTTGGTAACGTGGAAGCCCCTGACCAAGAGCAAATCGCCCCTGCCTGATGCCGATGCCTGGAAAGACAAACCCGGCAAGCTCGATAAGCTGGAGCGTTGATTCCTCCGGCCTATTCGCCATTTCTGCAAGCGGCTGCCGCGGGTGTTGGACTTGCGCAGCCGCTTGGTGTTTTTGATGACCTATGACCGACGCTGACACCACCCCTATCGATACCGACGCGGTGGTGATCGGTGCCGGACCGGTAGGGCTGTATCAGGTCTTCCAACTCGGTCTGCTGGAGGTGCGCGCGCATGTCATTGACGCCCTGCCGCGGGCGGGCGGGCAGCTCGTTGAGTTGTATCCCGATAAACCCATTTATGACCTGCCGGGCATTGCCGCTTGCACCGGACGGCAATTGAGCGACGCGCTGCTGGCGCAGATTGCTCCGTTTCAGCCGGTGTTCCACTTCAGGCATGAAGCGCAGACGTTGCGCCGCCTGCCCGATGGCCGCTGGGAAATCGGCACCCGTGCTCCGGATGCGACTGAGGGCATGAGACTGCGCGCCCGCGCGTTGTTCATTGCCGCCGGCGTTGGCGCATTCGCACCCAAGCGGCTCAAATTTCCCGGCATTCAAGCGTGGGAGGGGCGGCAGTTGTTTTACCGTGCGCTCACCGAGGCTGATTTACCGGCGGGCCGCGTATTGATTGTGGGCGGCGGTCAAGCCGCCTTGGCTTGCGCCGTTGCGTTGGCTGAATCAGGCCGCTACGCCGTGACGTTGACATATCGGCGCAATCAGTTTCAGGCTGATGCAGCCACCGTAGCGCGCTGGTGCGATCTGCAAGCTCAGGGCCGCGCGCAATTCATCGCTGGATTGCCGGTCGGCTTCGATGCCGAGGGCGAGCGCCTGGCCGCATTGCGCATCAGCGATCACGCGGGCGTGGAGCAGCGTGTCGCGCTCGACGCGTTGATCGTGCTACAGGGTATTTCGCCTCGGCTTGGCCCGATCGCCGATTGGGGGCTGGCACTGGAACGCAAGCAACTGGCGGTCGATGCCGAACGCTTTGCCACCGACGCGCCGGGCATCTTCGCGGTGGGCGACATCAACACTTACCCCGGCAAAAAGAAGCTGCTGGTGTGCGGTTTTCACGAGGCCGTGCTGGCCGCCTGGGGAGCGCTGCCCGTGTTGTTTCCGGGGCAGCCGGAACCGCCGCTGCAATACACCACCAGCAGCACGCATTTGCAGGCTTTACTGGGCGTGTCGTGAAGAGCGTTAGCGGGCGTTGGTGACGGGCGTTGCGGAAGGCTATCGAGCCAACCGCCACGCCAGCGGCTCACCGGCCCCCAATGGCGTGACCAGCGCATCGCCGAAGGCGTAGTTTTCAGGTACCGTCCACGACTGGCGGGCTAGGGTGATCGTGCCGCGGTTGTGCGGCAGACCGTAGAAATCCGCGCCGTTGAAGCTGGCGAAGGCTTCGAGCCGGTCCAGTGCGCCCGCAGCCTCGAACGCTTGCGCGTACAGCTCGATAGCCGCGTGCGCGGTGTAGCACCCGGCGCAGCCGCAGGCGGTTTCTTTCAGGGATACCGGGTGCGGCGCGCTGTCGGTACCGAGGAAAAACCGCGGGTTACCGCTCGTGGCTGCCTGCACCAGCGCCAGCCGATGCACCTCGCGCTTGAGTACCGGCAGGCAGTAGTAGTGGGGCCGGATACCGCCCTGAAAGATCGCATTGCGGTTGTGCAGCAAATGATGCGCGGTGATGGTCGCGGCAGTCAGTGCGCCGGCTTGCACCACGTAATGCGCCGCCTCGCGCGTGGTAATGTGCTCGAAGACGATTTTGAGCGCCGGGAAGTCACGCCGCAGCGGGATCAGCACGCGGTCGATGAATGCCGCTTCGCGGTCGAACAGATCGACCGCCGGGTCCGTTACTTCGCCGTGCATCAGCAGCGGCAGACCGGCGCGTTGCAGGGCTTCCAGCGTTGCGTAGGTTTTGCGCAGGTCCGTCACACCCGCATCGCTGTTGGTGGTGGCCCCTGCCGGGTAGAGCTTGACGGCAGCGATGCCGGCCTCCTTGGCCCGCGCGATCTCGTCGGGCGGCGTGCGGTCGGTCAGGTAGAGCGTCATCAACGGCTGGAAGTCCGATCCGGTCGGCAGCGCCGCCAGAATACGGGCGCGGTAGGCCAGCGCCTGCGCCGTGGTGGTTACCGGCGGCTTTAAATTAGGCATGACGATAGCGCGGCCAAAACGCACTGCGCTGTGCGCCAGCACGTCGGCCATGCCCGCGCCGTCGCGCAAATGCAAATGCCAATCGTCGGGACGGGTGATCGTGAGGAGGGTGGACATGGAACGATTGTGGCGCGCACCGATGGAGCTGGTATGGCCGATCAAAGTGCCAAGGTACTCATTTTGGGAGCCATTCGGGCTTTTATCTGTCCATGCCCTCGTCAGGATGAGGGCGTGCGTGTTTTACTGAACGCGCACGCAGAGTTGTGAACGCGATGCGGTCTTTCAGGAAATAGGCTCTGCATCAAGATGCGCAAGCGCCATCAGCAGTAGTCCGCTCAAACGCCACCTGTCCGGCAACCAGCGTGGCGCGCACGCGGCCGGCCAGTTCGCGGTCTTCAAAAGGCGTGTGTTGGCCTTGGCTCCTGAGGGCCTGCGGCGTGACGCGCCAGCGCGCGGCGGGGTCGAATACGCACAGGTCGGCGCTGACGCCTTCGGTCAGCCGCCCGCAACCGTCTGTTTCAGGCGCGGCGTGCCCGGCTTGCAGCACCCGCGCCGGCGCGTGGGTCACGGCAGCGATGGCGCGCGTCAGCCCGGCGCCGCCTGCCTGCTGCCCCCATTGCACGGCCAGCGGCAGCAGCAGTTCCAGTCCGGTTGCGCCGGGTTCGGCTTCGGCAAAAGGACGCGCCTTGGCGTCGGTTTCGACGGGGGTATGGTCAGACACCAGCGCGTCCAGCGTGCCGTCGGCCAGCGCCGCTTGCAGCGCCTCGCGGTCGCGCGCCTGACGCAGCGGGGGCACCAGCCGCGCACGGCTGTCGTAGTAGCCGATGTCGGCGTCGGTGAGCAGCAGTGAATTGATGCTGACATCCGCCGTTACCGCCAGCCCATCCGCCTTGGCCTGCCGCAGCAAGGCGACGCCCGCGGCGCTGGAAAGGCGGCACAGGTGCACGCGCGCGCCGTCATGGTCCGCCGCCCCGCGCAGACTGCGCATCAATTCAAAGATCAGGTGCAGCGCGACGGTTTCCGCCGTTACAGGGATGCCCGCCAGTCCCATGCGCATCGCCAGCGGGCCGCTGGCGGCCACGCCCTGCCCCAGCCAGGGGTCTTGCGGCCGCAGCCAGACGGCGTAGCCGAAGGTGCTGGCGTATTGCAGCGCGCGCAGCAGCACCAGCGGATTGGGCAGTGCCGCGTCGGCCTGCGTGAAGGCCACGCACCCGGCTTCAGTAAGCTGGAGCATCTCAGACAGCGCTTCGCCCTTGAGGCCGCGCGTCAAGGCACCCAGCGGCAGCACGCGGGCCTGATGCAGGCGCTCGGCGCGCATGCGCAGCATTTCCACCAGTCCCGGCTCGTCGAGTACCGGGTCGGTGTCGGGCGGACAGGCCAGGCTGGTGACGCCGCCCGCCACAGCAGCGGCCATTTCGCTTTCAAGCATACGGGCGTGCTCGTTGCCCGGCTCGCCCAGCCGCGCGGCCAAATCCACCAGCCCCGGCAGCACCCAGCAGCCGCGCGCGTCGATGCGGCGGTCGGGCGCGAAGCCCGCGGGCGCTTGGCCAATGGCGGCAATGCGGCCGGCGGCCACGGCCACGTCGGCCACGCCGTCGCGTCCGCTGGCGGGGTCGATGACGCGGCCTTGTTCGATCAGAATGTTCATGCCTCGCTCCCGGCCAAAATGCTCAAAACGGCCATGCGCACCGCAATGCCGAAAGTAACCTGCGGCAGGATCACGCTCTGGCGGCCATCGGCCACCTGCGAGTCGATTTCCACGCCGCGATTGATGGGGCCGGGGTGCATCACGATGGCGTCGGGCTTGGCCAAACGCAGCTTTTCGGGCGTCAGGCCGAAGCTGCGGAAGAATTCCTGGCTCGACGGCAGCAGCGCGCTGCCCATGCGCTCGTTTTGCAGCCGCAGCATGATGATGACATCGGCATCGCGGATGCCCTCTTCCAGCGTATGGCACACCCGCACGCCCATCGGTGCCAGATCGCCCGGTGCCAGCGTGCGCGGCCCCACTACCCGCACCTCCCCCGCGCCCAGCGCGGCGAGCGCGTGAATGTCCGAACGCGCCACGCGCGAGTGCAACACGTCGCCGACGATCGCCACCGTCAGGCCCCGGAAGTCCTTTTTGTAGTGGCGGATGGTGTACATGTCCAGCAGCCCCTGCGTCGGGTGCGCGTGCCGCCCGTCGCCCGCGTTGACCACGTGCACGTGCGGCGCAACGTGCTGGGCCAGCAGATAGGGCGCGCCGCTTTCGCTGTGGCGCACCACGAAGATGTCGGCGGCCATCGCGCTCAAGTTGGCTACCGTGTCCAGCAGCGATTCGCCCTTGACCGTGGAGGAGCGCGCAATGTCCAGCGTATACACGTCTGCCGACAGCCGCGTGGCTGCGATGTCAAAAGTGGTGCGCGTGCGCGTGCTGTTTTCGAAGAACAGATTGAACACGCTCTTGCCGCGCAGCAGCGGCACCTTTTTGACCTCGCGGTCGCTCACGCTGACGAACTGCGCGGCGGTGTCCAGAATGTGCGTAAGCGTCTCGCGCGGCAGTCCCTCGGTGGTGAGCAGGTGGATCAGCTCGCCGCGCGCGTTGAGTTGCGGATTGCGTTGTGTCATGTTTGTGCCTCGTCGATGCGGAAGGCAAAGCGTCCGTCCTGGCCGCGCGCCAGCGCCAGCAGTTGATGCGCGGGCAGCGCGACGCGCGCGGCGGCAAAGTCGGCGGCTACCGGCAGCTCGCGCCCGCCGCGATCGACCAGCACTGCCAGCCGCACGCGCGCCGGCCGGCCGTAGTCGAACAGCTCGTTGACCACCGCGCGGATGGTGCGCCCGGTGTAGAGCACGTCGTCGAGCAGCAGCACGTCCGCGCCGTCGATCTCGACCGGCAATTGCGTTTGCCCGCCGCCGGCTAGGCCGCGCCGCGCGAAGTCGTCGCGGTGCAGCGCCGACGTGATTGCGCCCGCCGCGATGGGCCGCTGCAAGTCGCGCTGCAAATCGGCTTGCAGCCGCTCGGCCAGCCATCGGCCGCCCGAAACGATGCCCACCAGGCAGGTTTGGGGTGTTATCAGCGCCTCGGCACCGCGGCGCAATTCGGCGTACAGCGCCTCGGCATCGAGCGCGAGCAAGCCGGGTGGTGATTGGGTTTTACTCATGGCAGATGGTTCAAAAACTGTTCCAGAATGATGGCCGCCGCCGCCGCATCAAGGTCTTGCGCGCCCGCTTGCAGCGCGGCGGTGGTGCTGTACCGCTCGTCAACCTCGAACACCGGCAGGCCGAAGCGCCCGCGCAACTGATGCGCGAAGCGCCGCGCGCGGCGGGTATTTTCATGCGCCGCGCCGTCGGGATGGAAAGGCACGCCCACCACCAGCGCGTCCGGTTGCCACTCGGCGATGCGCGCGGCCACCAGCGGCCAGCGCGCGTCGTCCGCGGCATGAATCGAGCGTTGCGGCGTGGCGCTGCGCGTCATGCGGTTGCCGGTGGCAACGCCTGTGCGCTTGAGGCCGAAATCAAATGCCAGAAACATCACCAGATGGGGGGGGACGGGAGACGACGCCTTGACATCATTTACGGACGGGCTTTCGTTTGGCAGGGTTGCGCCATGCGCGCCCTCAAGCGGCCTGGCGGCGCTCATGCGTGTCCCGCGTTGGGCATCAGCGTCCACGTTTGCAGCCCCAGCAACGCCAATGCACGGGGGTAGCGCTGGGCCAGCGGTGTATCGAATATCACGCTGTGGTCGGTGGCGGGCACGGTGAGCCAACTGTTGCGTGCGATCTCGGCTTCAAGCTGCCCCTGCTCCCAAGCCGCGCAGCCCAGCGCAATGAGCAAGCGGCGCGGTCCGGCACCGACCGAAAGGGCTTCCAATATGTCGCGCGAAGAGGTCATTTCCAACCCGTCCGGCACACGCAGCGTGGCGGCGTAGGCGACTTCATCTTTTTCCCCTCCGGGGACCATCATGGGCTCGTGCAACACGTAGCCGCGCTCGGGCTGCACCGGTCCGCCGCGCAACACCAAATCTCCGGCCAGTTCCGTGCGCTCAAGCGGCAACTCCAACTTGTGGAACAGGTCGGCCACGTTGACATCGGCCGGTTTGTTGATGATGACGCCCATGGCTCCAGTATTAGACACGTGCTTGCAGACATAGATCACGCTGTCCGCGAACAGCCCTTCTCCCATGCCCGGTATGGCGATCAGGAAATGATTCGCCAGGTTCATGACGACCGGAGGGGCGCCATCAGCCGTTGGATTCGTGACGGAATTCCGCGCGGGACTGGGACTGGTCATGGGGGCATTCTAGTTGTGATGTTCCAATAGACTCATCAACCTTTGCCAGGTGACATCGGAGTGTAGAAGTCTAAATACTATCGTCATAAAACCGATCCATCAGTCGGACTGGGCAACACTGTGGTCATGAGTTTATGCAGAGGGTATTTGTGCCGATTGCACCCGATCTGACTTATCAATCGAGTGTGCGTTTGTTTATGGATGGGGTTATGGCAGCGATGCCATTGAGCAGAAAGCGTACAGGCCAGGGATGCGCTGATGGTGAATCCGCCGCGCAAAGAGGCAAGCCAAGCTGTTGCGCAGTCCATGTGTTGCCGATAATGTCTATAATTGAGAATCATTCTCATCAAATTCATCGGTACCCCACAACGCGTCATGCTTGCCCCGAAAACCGTCTACAGCGCTGTGTTGACGCTCGATCAACTCCCCATCCGGCGCTGGGCGCGGGTGCTGGATGTGACGCGGCCGGCCGATGCGCAAAGCAGTCAATTGGCGTTGCGCCTGTCGGAAATCGGTTTCGTGCCGGGCGAGCCGGTGTGCATCATGGCGCGCGGCGCATTGGGCGGCGACCCGTTGGCGGTGCGCGTCGGGCAAACCGTGTTCGCGTTGCGGCGGCACGAGGCGGCATTGATCCGCGTCAGCCGCAGATCGTCGCATCAGCAGGACGCGGACAGCCCATTCGGGCAGTTGCATGGAGCGGAACCGGCTGAAGCGCCGGCGGATTTGCAGCCGCAGCAGACAGCCGGCCGCGCGCCGCGTCCGCCTGAGCGCATCGCGTTGCTGGGCAACCCCAATTGCGGCAAGACAGCGATCTTCAATCAATTGACCGGCGGCCGCCAGAAAGTGGCCAACTATGCAGGGGTGACGATCGAACGCAAGGAAGGTCGGGCGCGCACGCCGGCGGGCCGCAGCGTATCGGTGCTCGATTTGCCCGGCGCGTACAGCCTGAACGCGCTGTCGGCCGACGAAGCCGTGACGCGCGACGTCGTCACCGGCAAAAGCGCCGAGCCGCTGCCCGATCTGCTGGTGTGCGTGGTGGACGCAACCCATTTGCGCCTGAATCTGCGGCTGGTGCTGGAGGCCAAACGGCTGGGCCTGCCGATGGTGGTCGCGCTCAACATGATGGACATGGCGCGGCGTCAACGGCTGAGCATCGACGCGGCGCGGCTGGCGCAGGCGCTGGGCGTGCCGGTGATTCCCACCATCGGCGTGCGCAAAGGCGGCGCCGCGGCGCTGCGGGCAGTGCTGGACGCGCCCGTGCCGCCGCCCCGGCCGACCCCGTGGCAAGCCTCCGATCAAAACGCGGTGCTGGCGACCCAGCGCGAGGTGCATCACATTCTGCGGTTTGCGCTGCAACGGCACCCGCACACGCACAGGGCGCTGCGAGAACATCACCGCCGCATGCTGCGGTTTGCGATGCGGGAGCGGGAACCCGCCGGGAGCCTGGCTATCAGCGGCGGTATCGACCGTGTCGTGCTGCACCCGGTCTGGGGCATGGCGATACTCATCGTCACGCTGTTTCTGATGTTTCAGGCCGTCTTCAGTTGGGCGCAGTGGCCGATGGACCTGATTACCTCCGCCACCGACGCCGCGGGCGGCTGGGTGCGGCAGTGGCTGCCCGGCGGGCCGTTGCAGAGCCTGATCGCCGACGGCGTGATTGCGGGCGCGGGCGGTGTGCTCGCCTTTCTGCCGCAAATTCTGATTCTGTTCCTGTTTATTCTGGTGCTGGAAGATTCGGGCTATCTGCCGCGCGCGGCGTTTCTGCTCGACCGCGTGATGGGCAGCGTGGGCCTGTCGGGGCGCTCGTTCATTCCGCTGCTGTCGAGCTTTGCCTGTGCCGTTCCCGGCATCATGGCCACGCGCACCATCAACCATTGGCGCGACCGGCTCGTCACCATCATGATCGCGCCGCTGATGACCTGCTCAGCGCGCCTGCCGCTGTATGCGCTGCTGATCGCCGCCTTCATCCCGCAGCGGCGGGTGGCGGGTCTGTTCAATTTGCAGGGGCTGACGCTGTTCGCGCTGTATGCGCTGGGCATCGCCTCGGCGATGGCGGTGGCGTGGGTCTTGAAGCGCCTGCGCGCCAATCAGTCCAAATCGCCGCTGCTGATGGAGCTGCCCGTTTACCGCTGGCCCAACCCGCGCAGCCTGCTGCTGGGCCTGTGGGAACGGATGTGGATTTTCCTGCGGCGCGTGGGCACGATTATTCTGGCCATCACGATCGTGCTGTGGTTCCTGTCGAGCTACCCCGCGCCGCCGGCGGGCGCCGCCGGTCCCGCCATCGAATACAGCGCCGCCGGCATCATCGGCGGCTGGCTGGCGCATGTTTTTGCGCCGATCGGCTTCAACTGGCAGATCAGCATTGCCCTGGTGCCCGGCATGGCCGCGCGCGAGGTAGCCGTCAGCGCGCTGGGCACGGTGTATGCGCTGTCGGCTTCCGGCGACGCGATGGCGGGCGCGCTGCAACCGGTGATCGCGCACAACTGGCCGCTGGCGACGGCGCTGTCGCTGCTGGTGTGGTACGTCTATGCGCCGCAGTGCATTTCCACGTTTGCTATCGTCAAGCGCGAAACCGGGCGCTGGCGGTACGTGGCGGTCATGGCGGGGTATCTGTTCGGCATGGCTTATCTGGCCAGCTTCATCACCTACCGGATCGCGTTGGCGCTGAGCCGCTGAATTGAGGGCCTGCCCTTAAAGACTTAAAGAGGTTGAACCATGCTGCAACACCTGCTCGTCTTTTTGATCGTCCTTATCGCGGCGCTTTACGCGCTGTGGCGTTGGCTGCCGCAACCCTGGCGGCGTGGTGCGGGGCGGCGGCTGGCCGGTCGTGCCCAAAGCGCCGGTCTGATCAACGCACGGCAGGCCACCCGGCTGTCTGCTGCGCTGACCCGGCCTTCGGGTTGCGGCGCGTGTTCACAATGCGGCGGCGGATGTCAGGGCGGCCAGCCTGTGCAGGACGACCGTGAGTCGAGCGAGGTCAACCCCTCGCGTCACCGATCGGGGTGATGCGGGGGAAGAGCTGTGCCGGTCTGAAGCCGTGAACAGGTTTTGAGGATTCCGGCGCGCTGGCCGCACCTTTACAGCGTATGGGCCGAACCGGCCCCCGCCAGCGGATGGCCCACCAAGCGGGTGAGGATGGCCAGCGGACTGTTTTCAGGATGGAGTTCTCGGCCCGGCGGCAGGTGGAGCGTTTGCTCCATCATGTACTGACCGCTCATCACCCCATGCGCGGCTAGGTCGGCATAACACACCCACACGCAGCCGGGCGGGAAGGGCTGGGTTGCCAGCGTGCCGTCTTTTTGATACTGCTCGTCTTCCTTCATCAGGTTGTGCAGGTTGAACATCAGGTGGTCGTATTCGCTGCGCACCGATTTGGTGCCGCCCACGGCATTGAGCAGCTTGGCTTTGAATGGGCTGTAGGGCGGGATCCGAGGCAGATAGCGTTTGGCGACGGTCTCGAACGATTCGCCCACGCGCCACACGCGCGGCTCACCCTTGGGGTTGAGGTTGGTAAAGACGCGCAGGATCCGCTCGCCATAAGTCGGGCGGGTGGCAAAGGCGTCAAAGTGCATGCGCCGGTCATCGGCATGCACCGATTGCGTGCGTGTTTCCACCTCTTTGGGCCTGAAACTCGTGGGGGCCGCGCGCAACAGGCCGCGATAGGCCGGGAATAAGCCGTCAACCAGTGTGAGCACCGATTTCCGGTAACGCTCCAACATGTCCGCCAGCAGCTTTTGCTCATCGGCCGCGCCCGCCGCGTGTTTGAGCACGCCGTCGCTGCCCAGGCTGACGTTGCGCGCGCCGGCTTTGAGTACGTCCTCGCGCAATAATGCTTGCTCCGGCGGCGTGAGCTGGAATGCCAGATGCGGAAAGTAAAGCACTTGTCCGGCTTCCAGTGCATTTGTCCATTCTTCCTGTTTTTCCGGGAAGCGCGCGGGATCACCCCAGTCGGTAAAGTCCAGTTCGACGATGGGATTGGTGGCATCGGTCATGGCGAAATCCTCCTTCAATCAAGGTGCGCGCTGACGCCGCCACACCAGCGCGCCAGCACAAAGCCATTGCAGCACATAACACGCCGTGCCCAAGCTGTGCCAGAACGCCATATTCTCGCGTGCACGAATATGTGGCGCAATAGCGTACTCGATCAACATTGCCAATAGCAAACCGGCGATAGCGCAAAACAAAACTGCGCTATTGTTCTCCGATCCGCGCGCGTCGGTTTTGAGGCATATCAATAAAAGCACACCGCAGCCCAGCGAAATCCAACTTTGCGCGGTAAACAGCAAGGCCGCCGTGTCACCGGCCATACGGTGTGTGGGCAGGTGCGCGAACAAAATCGGCACGGCCACGAAGCCGATCGCCGTCAGGCTACCCCACCACAGGGCAGCAGCCAAAGCCGACAAGGTGGTCCACGGCTGGCGCATCGCGTTACACGTAACGAACGGCGATAACTTCGTAATGGCGCACGCCTCCGGGGGCGTTGACCTCGGCGGTGTCACCTTTTTCCTTGCCGATTAATGCGCGGGCGATCGGGCTGCTGATGTTGATCAGGCCGTGCTTCAAATCGGCCTCGTCTTCGCCCACGATCTGGTAGGTCACGGTCTCGCCGCTGTCCTCGTCTTCCAGATCCACCGTAGCACCAAACACCACCTTGCCGCCGGCGTTGACCGTGGCCGTGTCGATGATCTGCGCGGTAGCGAGTTTGCCCTCGATCTCCTTGATGCGGCCTTCAATAAAGCCCTGTTTTTCTTTGGCCGCGTCGTACTCGGCGTTTTCCGACAAGTCGCCGTGCGAGCGTGCCTCGGCAATGGCGTTGATGATGGCGGGACGATCTTTTGTCTTGAGGCGCTGCAATTCAACCTTGAGTTGCTCTGCACCGCGCTTGGTAAGGGGAATAGTTGTAATAGCCATGTTTCTACTCGTTGAAATCCAATGTGGCAGAAAAGCAAACCGCCGGGTACTGATACTCCGGCGGTCCGATGGACACGATTATGCCGCCCGGACCTTGCCTTGTCCGGTCGAAATTGTGGTGCGCGAGGGGGGACTTGAACCCCCACGCCAAAACTGGCGTCAGGACCTAAACCTGGTGCGTCTACCAATTCCGCCACCCGCGCCTGCCCGCCTGTCGGGAGGCGGGACGGCCATTTTAGCGAGGCCGGTGTTTTGCATCACGGCACGCTCCATCGCGCGCCATCAGCACGGTCGCGGCGGGGCATAGCCATCAATCGCCCGTATCATTTGCGTGCTTTCCCAATTAGCTTGCCCGATCGATACGGGCCACGCCATGATCCGCATTACCGACATTCGCCTGCCGCTCGATCGCCTTGATCCCGCCGATCTTGCTGCCCATCCCATCGCCGCCTTGCGCGAGGCGGCCGGTGAGCGCCTCGGCCTTGCGCCGCAAGCGATTGTTCAAGTCACCGTTTTCAAACGCAGCTTCGACGCACGCCGCGCCGGTTTGTTGGCCGTGTATAGCGTGGATGTGGCGCTCGTCGATCCCGCGCAGGAAGCCGATCTGCTATCGAAAACGCAGCACGATTCGCATATCCAATCCACGCCAAACATGGCCTGGCAGCCTCCTGTGCGTGCGTCGGCGGATTGGGCCGAACGGCACCGGCAGGCGCGTCCGGTGGTGGTGGGCTGTGGCCCTTGCGGGTTGTTTGCTGCGCTGACACTGGCGCAAATGGGCTTTGCCCCTATCGTGCTGGAGCGCGGCAAGCCGGTGCGCGAGCGCACGCGTGACACCTGGGGCTTGTGGCGGCATGGCACGCTCGACCCGGAAAGCAATGTCCAATTCGGCGAAGGCGGCGCGGGGTTGTTCTCTGACGGCAAGCTCTACAGCCAGATCCGCGACCCGCGCTACCTGGGCCGCAAGGTACTGACCGAATTCGTGCAGGCCGGTGCGCCCGAAGACATTCTGTGGGCCGCGCACCCGCATGTCGGTACCTTCCGGCTGGTCAAGGTGGTGGAAAACCTGCGCGCGCGCATCACGGCACTTGGCGGAGAAATACGCTTTCATCAGAGGGTGGTCGATCTGCTGTTGGAACCGGAACGCAACGGGCATGCAGAGCAAGACCTGCGCGGCATCGTCGTCGAAGATCAGGAGACTGGCGAGCGCACCGAACTGCCGGCCCGGCAGGTGGTGTTGGCGCTTGGTCACAGTGCGCGCGATACATTCGTCATGCTCCATCAGCGCGGGGTAGCCTTGGCCGCCAAGCCTTTTTCCATCGGCGCGCGCATCGAGCATCCGCAAAGCCTGATCGACCGTGCGCGCTGGGGGCGCCATGCGGGTAATCGGCTGTTGGGCGCAGCCGATTACCGGCTGACGCACCATGCCTGTAATGACCGTACCGCCTACAGCTTTTGCATGTGCCCAGGCGGTACGGTAGTGGCGGCGACCAGCGAGACAGGGCGCGTGGTCACCAACGGCATGAGCCAATACTCGCGCGCCGAACGCAACGCCAACGCGGCGCTGGTGGTCGGCCTTGGCACGGCCGATTTTCCGGCATCGCCCGCAACGTTCGAGGCGGCGTTCGGCAGCAGTCTGGGTGTGGCCGCGCTAACTGGCGGTCAGGTGCATCCGTTGGCAGGTATCGTGTTGCAACGCGAACTGGAAACCCAAGCCTTCCAGCTCGGCGGCGGCAGTTACCGCGCGCCCGCGCAACGGGTCGGCGACTTTCTGGCCGGCCGCGCATCGACGCAATGGGGCGATGTCATCCCATCCTACCAACCCGGCGTGCAGCCCGCCGACTTGCGCCAAGCGCTGCCCGACTGGGCATGCACCGCGCTGGCCGATGCACTGCCCGCTTTTGCACGCCAAATCCACGGTTTTGACTTGCCCGATGCGGTACTCACCGGCGTCGAAACGCGCACTTCATCGCCGGTCAACATCCGGCGCAACGGCGAAGAAGCGGGCGCGCCGCTGCAAAGCGTGAACGTGCGCGGCCTTTATCCTGCCGGCGAAGGCGCGGGCTACGCCGGCGGCATTTTGTCAGCAGGTGTGGACGGCATCCGCGTGGGGGAGGCAGTGGCGCGAGCGTTGATGTTGACAGACTCAAACGCAATGCCTTGCCCGGAAAAGTAAGGCGCGGCGATGCCTCGCGAAAGTCCGCGCAGCATCATCCATGCAGCCGGGAATGGCGCGGCAGGTGTGCCGCCAGAAACACCATCTGGTCGGCCAGAATGCGGCGGTTGCGCAAAATAAAGTCTTCCCACAAGCTGGGCACATAAGGCGTGTACAAAAGCGGCATGTGCGCCTGTTCGGGTGTACGGTCGCCCTTGCGGTGGTTGCAGGCACGGCAAGCGGTGACGACGTTCATCCACGTGTCCTGCCCGTTTTGGGCGTGGGGAATGATGTGCTCGCGCGTCAAATCGGCATCTATGAAATGCTCGCCGCAATAAGCGCAAATATTGCGGTCGCGCGCGAACAGCTTACTGTTCGTGAGGCCCGGCCGCAGCGCGAACGGATTGATGGCCGGCGCACCCTTGGTGCCGATGATGCTGTTGACGGCAATCACCGATTGCCGCCCGGTAATGGCGTTGTATCCGCCGCGAAACAGCGCCACCTGAGCGCCGGCTTCCCAGCGCACCTCATTGGCGGCGTAGTGGATTACCGCTTGCTCCAGCGTAATCCACGATTGCGGCAGTCCTTGCGCCGAAAGCTTGAGCACCTTGAGCATTGAGCCTTGCATCGCAACACCATAGCACTTTCTTTTGACACCTCAGCAACAGCGCCGCTTGCCATTACTTCGTCGGCAAGCTGCAGCACACCAACAACGCAAAAATCGGGCGCCATCATTGCGCCCAGCGCTTTCCGCATTGCACCCATATCTAGTGATAAGCAATTAACTATACTCCAACCGATCCGCGTTTTCCCTTGCCGGGGCTACATCCGGCGCTATCAAAAATGAAAATCTTCCGCGGTCTGCGGCATCCGGGGATTGCTCCCGGCTGTGCACTGACCATCGGCAATTTCGACGGCGTGCACCGCGGCCACCAAGCCATGCTGGCCTTGCTCAAAAACGAGGCTGCACACCGCGGCGTGGCCAGTTGCGTGTTGACCTTCGAACCGCATCCGCGCGACTACTTTGCCACAGCGTTTGCCAAGCCCGACCTTGAACTTGCGCGCATCAGCACGCTGCGCGACAAGCTGGCGGAGCTGGCGCGTTGCGGCGTCGATCAAGTCGTCGTGTTGCCCTTCAATGCGGCGCTGGCCAACCTGACCGCCGAGGATTTCATCCGCAACGTGCTCGTTGACGGTCTGCGCGTGCGCTACGTCTTGACGGGGGATGATTTCCGTTTCGGTGCACGGCGCACGGGCGATTACGCCTTGCTCGACGCCGCCGGGGTGGAACATGGTTTTGATGTCGCGCGCATGCAAAGCTACCAAGTGCACAGCATCCGAGTTTCTAGCACCGAGGTGCGCGCGGCGCTGGCGGAAGGCCGAATGGACGACGCGGCCGCACTGCTGGGCCGCTCCTATGCCATCAGCGGCCACGTGGTGCATGGGCGCAGACTGGGCCGCACGCTGGGCGAATCGGCCCCCGGTCGCGGCGATGGTTTCCGCACGCTCAACTTGCGCTTCGAGCGGCGCGCGCATGTTTGGCGCCCCGCTGCCAGCGGCATCTTCGCGGTCCAAGTACACGGCCTTACCAAGCGCCCACTGCCCGGCGTAGCGAATCTGGGCGTGCGCCCTTCGATCGGCCCGTGCGACGTCAACGGTGGGCGCGTACTGCTCGAAACGCACTGTCTCGAATGGCCGTTCGGTGAACTTGGTGGCGCGCAAGCCTACGGCAAAATCGTACGCGTGGATTTACTGTGCAAACTGCACGACGAACGCCGCTATCCAAGTCTGGCCGTACTCACAGAAGGTATCGCCCAGGATCGTGCCGATGCGCAGGCGTTTTTTGCCGAACGCGCCTCATCCGCACAGGCATGACGCAGCGGTGCACGCGCAGGCCTTGCGGGCATGCGATGGAATGAACGGGGTTGGGTGCAGCGCTCAGCGCCCTTGCTATTTAGGCGGGATGATATAAATCCGGCCCGACGCGAGACATGCGGATGAGAGTCTCCCGAGACTGAACAGAAAAAGAACAAACCATGATGCCCCCATCTTCGATACCCGCTAACAGGACGAGTCTGACGCAGCGAGCCGTCTGCTCAAATACCCGCGCACGGCACCGCCGCACTTCGCACCCATCGCGGCGCTCGTGGGGCCGTCGCTCGCGCGCAGCGCTGACTGGCGCGAAAGCTTTACCCAGACTGTGCAGCGCGCGGGGTTGGATCTGGCGCTGTGCTGGCGCCAAACCGACCGCGCCGAGCACGGCGAGGGCCTGTACCTGAAGCTGGAGCAGGCCGGCGAGGTGGTGGGTCGATACAAGTACGTGCGGTCCGGCTTTGTGCAGACCATCGTCGATTCGGGAACTCACCACAGTGAGCGTCCCATCGTGCCCAACGGCCTGCGCATCGGGGCCGACCTATTCGCGCCGCAGATCGACAAACGCTGGCCATCGCCTGCCATGCAGGCCGTGCTCGCCGATCCCGTTGCATGCGACAACGGGTAAGGAGAACGGCATGTGGAGTTGGAACGACCTCATGAACCACGTGCCCGCGGCCGGCGCGGCATTCGACGCCGTGCCCTGACTGGACGCCTTTCCGCAACTGGAGCGCGCCAAGACCACGCCGCAAGACCCCATCCACCACGCCGAGGGTGACGTATGGACGCACACGCGCATGGTGGCCGAGAGCCTGATCGCGCATGCGGACTACGCGGCGCTGACGCCGATTGAGCGTCAGACCCTGCTCGTGGCCGCCGTGCTGCACGACGCGGCCAAGTGCGACACCACGCAGATTGACGCCGACGGGCGCATCCGCCAGCCCGGCCACGCGCGGCGCGGCGCCATCGACGCGCGCATCGCGCTGTGGGACATGGGGGCGCCCGTGCCGCAGCGCGAGGCAATTTGCCGCCTGATCGGCGTGCACCAGGAACCGTTCTTTGCCATCGACGGTTCGCGCAGCGGCCTGAGCGGGCCGCAGCTGGTGCGCCGCTTGTCGTGGCTGGCCGACCTGCATCTGCTGGCGCTGTTGGTCGAGGCCGACATACGCGGCCGCATCTGCGCCGACGCGCAGCGCGTGCTCGATGACATTGAGCTGTTCCGCGAGTTGGCGCGCGAGGAAGATTGCTACCGTCAACCGCGCGCGTTCGCCGATGCACACACGGCGGTGGCTTATTTCCGCGGCGCGCAGGTGCATCCGGACTATGCGCTGCACCACGAGCCGGGCGCGCGCGTCACGCTGATGAGCGGGTTACCGGCCTCGGGCAAGAACACCTGGGTGGCGGCGCACCGAGCCGGCCAGCCCGTGGTGTCGTTCGACGATGCGCGTGCTGCGCTGGGCCTGCGGCATGGCCGGAACGAGGGCGCCGTGGCGCACCACGCGATCGACCAGGCCAGGGCGTTGCTGCGTGAGCGGCGCGATTTCGTTTGGAACGCCACACACCTGTCCGACGCCATGCGCCGCAAGTCGCTGGACCTGTGTCTGGCCTACGGTGCCACGGTGGAGATCGTGCACTTAGAAGCGCCGCGCGCTGTGCTGCTGCAACGCAACACGCGGCGCGACACCAGCCTGCGCAACGCCGACCTGCTGCGCATGCTGCACAAGTGGGAGGCGCCGCTGCCCACCGAGGCACATGCGCAGGGCTTTTGGCAGGCCGATGGCAGGCAGGCGCGCTGCGTGATGAGCGCTGGGCAGTGTGGAGGCGTTGCCGTTGAGGCTTGATCCGTTCGCTTGTTTGCGTGTACGGACTATCGGACAATGAATATTAAACGGGCCTAGTCTAAATAAACCCAAGCCATCGTGCGCGAGGCATGTGGACGCTGGCAGCGGTGCTGCAACCAGAGAAAACCTTGACGAAAAAGCCCGCCGGGCCAATGTGCCGGGCGGGCTTTTTTTGTGGGCCGAGGCCCAATCCGTAAAAGGGCAGGATTACTTTTTGTCGCCGCCCTTGGCATCGGCGTCGGCTGCCGGAGCGGCCTTGGCATCGGCTGCCGGGGCAGCTTTGGCATCGGCTGCCGGCGCGGCGGCGACGGGCGCGACTTCGACTTCCTCAGCGGCCGGTTGTACCGCGGAGACCAGCACCGGCGCTTCATGGCCGTGCAGCACGGCCTTGACGCCCTTGGGCAACTGGATGTCGTTGAGGGTGAGGGCGCTGCCTTTTTCCAGCTTGGTGAGGTCTATCTTGATGGCCTCCGGCAGGTCGGCGGGCAGGCAGGCTACTTCCAGTTCGGTGAGGATGTGGTTGACCAGGCACTTGTCCACCTTGATGGCGGGCGATTCTTCCTCGCCGAAATAGTGCAGCGGCACCTTCATGTGAATGACGGTCTTGGCCGAGACACGCTGGAAGTCCGCGTGCAGTATCTGTTGCTTGTAGGGGTGGATTTGCAAATCGCGCAGCAGCACTTGGCTGGCCTTGCCCGACAGTTCCATGTCCAGGATGGTGGAGTGGAAGGCTTCTTTTTTGATGGCCAGCCACAGGGCGTTGTGATCGAGTTCGATCAGTTGCGGCTGATCCTCACCGCCATAGACGATGCCGGGTACCTTGCCCGCGCGACGCAGGCGGCGGCTCGCACTCGTGCCCTGCAGGCTGCGCTCGAAAGCGACGAATTTCATGGTTCAAAACTCCAAATGAAGCCGACCGCGACCAGTCCGGCTCCGGTTACGAAAAAGCCGCGTCCGGGGTGCGCCGGGCACTGGAACGCAGCTACGGGGGTAAGTTCCTAGAACAGGGTTTCCTGCTCCAGGAACAGACTCATGACCGAATCGCCCCGCGCAATGCGCTGGATGGTTTGCGCGAACAGCGGCGCGACGGATACCTGACGGATCTTGCCGCATTGCGCTGCCGCCGGGGAAAGCGGTATGGTGTTGGTGACGACCACCTCGTCGAGTGCCGAGCCTTGCGTGATTCGCTCCAAGGCGGGGCCGGAGAACACGGGGTGCGTGCAATAGGCGTAAACCTTTTTCGCGCCGCGTGATTTGAGCACCTCGGCTGCCTTGGCAAGCGTGCCGGCGGTGTCGATGATGTCGTCCATGATGACGCAGTTGCGGCCCTCAATGTCGCCGATGACGTGCATGACCTCGCTGACGTTGGCTTTGGGGCGGCGCTTGTCGATGATCGCCAGATCGCATCCCAACTGCTTGGCCAGTGCGCGCGCGCGCACCACGCCACCCACGTCGGGGCTGACCACCAGCAGGTCGTCGTAGCCTTTGAGTTGCAGGTCTTCCAACAGCGCCGGGGACGAATAGATGTTGTCTACCGGGATGTCGAAAAAGCCCTGTATCTGGTCGGCGTGCAGGTCCATGGTCAACATGCTGTCCACGCCCACGGCTTGCAGCAAATTGGCGACGACCTTGGCCGAAATCGGCACACGGGTCGAGCGCGGCCGCCGATCCTGCCGTGCATAGCCGAAATAGGGGATGACGGCGTTGATGCGCCCTGCCGACGCGCGCCGCAGCGCGTCAACCATGATGAGCAGTTCCATCAGGTTTTCGTTGGTCGGCGGGCAGGTCGGCTGCACCAGGAAAACCTCGCGCGCACGCACGTTTTGCTTGACCTCGACGGTGACCTCGCCGTCGGAGAAACGCCCCACATCAATGGCACCCAATGCCATGCCTAGGTGGCTGGCGATGCCGTTGGCGAGGGCCGGGTTGGCGTTGCCCGTAAACACCAGAAAGTCGTTGGGGTTGGCGTTGCTGGGCTGCATGGTGGCGCGCGGCGTGGAAGCGGATAAAGAGAAATGCGCTAAGGATTTTGGCAGGGGAGGAAGGATTCGAACCTTCGCATGCCGGAATCAAAATCCGGTGCCTTAACCAACTTGGCGACTCCCCTATTCAGGGCGCAGGCTAACGCCCGCACCCTCCTCAATCATCGATTGCCGCCCATCCGTATAGCGGATGTGTCGGCAAATTACCACAGAACCGAACTTGCCAGTTTTGATCCGGCGCGTGCGGCGCGGGCGTTTCCGCCTGTGTCACCCGGGCAAACACCGCACTGCCGGAACCGGTCATACGCCCCGTAAGGCCTTGTTGCGCCAGCCAATTAAGGCCCTGCACAACGCCCGGACATAGAGCCTGGGCAACCGGTTGCAGGTCGTTGCGGCCAAAGCCATACGGGTCTGCAGCAAAGTCCACAATTGTAGCAGGATTCGTATTGCGCGCCAGCGTAGGCGCGCGGAAGATCGCCGCAGTGTCCAACCCTTGCGGCGGTTTGGCAACCAGAAAGTGTGCGGCGGGCAGATCAATGGGGCGGATGCGTTCGCCCACGCCTTCGATCCAGGCATTGCATCCACGCACGAAAAACGGCACGTCCGCTCCCAGCGCTAGTCCGATGTGTGCCAGTTGATCGGTGGTAAGGCGCAGCCGCCACAGGCGATTGAGGGCTTGCAAGGCCGTGGCTGCATCCGAGGATCCTCCGCCTAGGCCGGCTTGCGCCGGAATGCGCTTGACCAAGCCGATGCGCGCGCCCTGCGTGCAACCGGTGGCCGCTTGCAAAGCGCGGGCGGCGCGCACCGTCAGGTCATCGGCGGGCAGCGGTACGGTCAGGTCTTCGCGCGTGATTTGCCCCGATGCGGTGGATTCGAAATGCAGCGCGTCACACCAATCGATCAGCATGAAAACCGATTGCAACAGGTGGTAGCCATCTGTTCTGCGTCCGATGACGTGCAGGAACAGGTTGAGCTTGGCGGGGGCGGGAACATCCCATAGGGCGGGCATTTCACCGATCCAGCGCAATCCGCAGTTCTACCGTCGGGGTTGGGGCAATGCGCCGTGCCGTCAGCCGGCCTTGCGCGAGTGCGCTTAGGTCGGCTTGCCAGCCGTCGCTGACGGCGTCCTGGCCGCGCAGCCAGCCGAACAGTGCGTGCATAGGTACGACTGCGCCGGTGGTGCGGGCGGTTAATTCGTCGAGCGAGGCAAAGGTCTGCACCTGGCCGCCGCCCCGGTCGAGTTCAACTCGTCCCGGTTGCCAGCGCAGCATCGCCACTATGTTGCCTAGCGGCGATGTCAGCGTCAGATCGCCCGTGTCGGCATCGCCTTGCAGTGCAAAGCCGGCGGAGAAATGCTGCGGCGGCTCGGATTGAACGGTCAGCGACAGACGCCCCGACCATGGTCCGGTCTGGACGGTCGAGACGTTGCCGTGCGGCAGCGATGACGTAGCACAGCCGGTCACGACCAGCAGTGTCGTCAGGCATAGCGCACCAACGGCAGCGCGCCGCCGGACGTTAACTTTCATGGCAGCGTGACTTTCAGACGCGTGAGCGTTTTTTGCAGCGTTTCATTCTTGGCATCGAGTGCCAGCCCCTTGCGCCAGACTTCACGCGCGGCGTCGTGCTCGCCTTGCGTCCACAGGACCTCGCCCAGATGCGCGGCAATTTCGGGGTCGGGCTGGTGCTGGAACGCATCTTCGAGCAGACGCCGCGCTTCCTGCAAATTGCCCAGTCGGTATTGCACCCAGCCCAAGCTGTCGCGGATCAAGGCGTCGTCAGGCGCCAGCGCCGCGGCCTTCTCGATCAATTGCTTGGCTTCTTGCAACCGCAGTCCGCGATCAGCCAAGTCATAGCCCAGTGCGTTGTAGGCGGCGGCTGATGAGGGGTCGAGCTTGATGAGGCGGTTCAGCAGGCGCTCCTCGTCGTCCAGATGCCCGGCCTTGCCGGCAGCCAGGGCGGCATCGTAGATCAGGTCGTTGTCGTTCGGGTTATCAGTCAATGCGTCGCTGAGCAGCTTGTAAGCATCGGCAGCGCGTTGGTGGTCGGAGAGCAGATGCGCTTCGGCGCGCAGCTTGAGCATGGCGTCATCCGGGCTGCGATTGGGTACGGCCCGGATTAGCGCGCGCCCCTCCTCAATGCGCCCCTGGTCTGCCAGCAGGGATGCACGCTGCACCGCCACGGCCAGCATTTGACCGGGTGATTGCACGGCCGACAGCCATTGATTGGCCGCCTGGATGTCGCCGCGCTTTTGGGCCAATTGCGCCAGCAGCAGTCGCGCCGTGTCCATGTCTGCACGACGTTGTTGGATAGCTGACGCATTGACCTGCGATGCGGGTGCGATCGCCTGTTTGCCCAGTGGTTCGGCGGCGGCCACGGTCAGGTAGCGCTCCAGCGCCGTTTGCGCCTGGCTCGGTTGCCCTTCGCTCATGTACAGCGACCCTAGTACCAGCCAACCCGGCGAGAAATCGGGCTGGCTCGTGGTGAGCTGTTCCAATTGCGCCAGCGCATCCGGTTCGCGGTCCGCGTTTGCGAGCGCGCGCGCGTAACCCAGTTGCACGTTGGCGGCAGCCTGGTTGGGCTTGGTGTTTGCGGTGGCTTGCAGATAGTTCTTGATCAGCGTTTCAGCCGCCGTTTTAATCTCCGGCGTGTGCCCGTTGGCCATCAGTTGCAGCGCCAGCAGCGCTGGCCAGGGCGAGGGCGAGTTGGCGTGTTCGCTGCCCAGCGTAGCGGCGTTCAGCGCGCCGTTCTCGTCGCCCGCTTGCAGGCGCAGCCGTCCGATGCTGCTCCACGCCGCACCTGCCAGGTTGGGCGATTTCAGCGCGTCGCCCAGCGCCCGCTCCACCGTTTGCGCCGCCAGGTTGGCGTTGGTTACCCGCTCGTAGAACAGCGGCAGCGCGGCGATGAATTCCTCGCGGTCCGCGGTCGGCAACGCCTCCAGCGTGTGGCGCAGCGGATCGGCTGTTTCCTTGATTTGGCCCAATCCGATCAGTATTTCCAACTCGTAGCGATTGGCCTGCACCGACCGCGGGAACGCCGTGCGCCAAGCACGCACCGCTTCCAACGCATCCGTGGCTGAATGAGCCTGGACCGCCATTTGCGTCGCGCGCTTGAACAGCGCCTCGTCATCGGGCGTTTTACCCGTCATGCGCCGCGCTGTTTCCAGCATGATCTGCTCGCCCTCCCGCGCCGATTCGGGCGTGCCTTGGCGGAACGTGAACTCACTGAGCAGCAATTGGTACATCAACGGACCTGTCAATGCTGACTGCAGCGGCGGCTCCTTGGCTTTTTTGCGCACCGCCTTTTGCGGCGCGCTGGCCGCTGGGGCGGGGCTGGAGGCGGCAGGCACCGGGGCCGAAGCCGGGGCCGAAGCTGAAGCCGGGGCCGAAGCTGAAGCCGGGGCGGACGGCTGCGCCGCAGGTTGCGCTAATGCAGCGGCACTGGCAAGCAAGGGGATAAGGGCGGTCAAATATCGCATCGGATCATTATGTGGCAATGTCGGGCAACAATGTCGGGCAAGTGCGGGGCGGCGGATGGGTGTGCCTCTCTACTTTTCTGGTGCGTATCGGGGGCGCAGCCATAATTTCCTGATGCCGGAACTGCCTGAGGTGGAGGTTACGCGCCGCAGCTTTGCCGCGCGCATTCAAGGTGCGCGCATCATTGCCGCGCGCGTGGGCGCGCCGCTGCGCTGGCCACTGGGCGTCGATCCCCGTGTTTTGAACGGGCGGCGCGTGGAGCAGGTGGAGCGGCGCGGTAAATATCTAATCCTGCGGTTGGGACAGGACGACGCGGGTGCCGGCGCATCGGCGCCCGCATCAGCGGGGATTTTGCTGATCCATCTGGGCATGTCCGGGCGCCTTGTGTTTGCCGATGTTTTGCCGCCGCCGGGGCCGCATGATCACTTCGACTTGTATACCGACCAAGGAGGGTTGCGTTTGCACGATCCGCGCCGTTTTGGCGCGGTGGTGTGGTCGCCGAGTTTGGGCGCGCCGCCGGCGCGCAAACTCCTGGCGAAGTTGGGGGTGGAGCCGCTCTCAAGCGATTTCAGCGCGGCGGGTTTTTATCAGGCGCTGCGCAACCGCCGGGGGGCGATCAAGACGGTGTTACTGGCGGGGGATGTGGTGGTGGGCGTGGGCAATATCTATGCTTCGGAAGCGTTGTTTGAGGCGGGTATCAGGCCCGATGCGCCCGCCGGGCGCCTCTCGCGCCCGCGCGTGGAACGGTTGCACGCAGCGATCCGCGCGGTGCTTGCGCGCGCAATCGAGCGGGGCGGCAGCACGTTGCGCGACTTTGCCAGTGCGGATGGGCAGAACGGGCACTTTCAATTGGAAGCAGCCGTTTATGGCCGCGCGGGTGAGCCGTGTCCGCGTTGCGGCAGGCCGGTCCGTCTGATGCGGCAAGGGCAGCGCTCGACCTACTTTTGCCCGTATTGCCAGCGGCGCTGAAATCGCGTAACGGGGTAACATTGATTCCTTTGCAATTTTGACCAACTAGAGACCGAGATATGGCGGCTCATGACGCTGAATCGACTTCCCCGGCTGCACATTCGGCGGCAGGGTTCGGCGTGCAGCTCAATCAGCATGATGCGTGGCGGCGCGAGATTGTTACCCGGCTCAAGCAACTCGCCGACTGGCTGACTGAGCGAGAGTTGCTCGATGCTGCTGCGCGCGAGCGGGTGATGCAACTGGTTGAGCAGATCAAGTCCGATCAGGTGCGGGTAGCTTTCGTTGCGGAGTTCTCGCGCGGTAAATCCGAGCTGATCAATGCGGTGTTTTTTGCCGAATACGGCCGCCGCATCATGCCTGCCAGCGCGGGGCGCACCACCATGTGTCCGACCGAATTGGGGTACGACGCCAGTTTGCCGCCGTGTCTGCGCTTGCTGCCGATCGAGACGCGCTTGCAGTCGCAGGCGCTGGCGGAATGGCGCATGGTGCCCGAGCAGTGGACGCGCGTGGATTTGGACGTGAACGACCCGGTGCAACTGGCGGCGCGCATGGAGCAGGTCTCCGAAGTGCTGCATGTGTCCCAGGATATGGCGCGGCGGCTGGGTTTTTGGCACGACGACAAAATCGAGGACAACCCGCCCGTGGACGCTGACGGGCTGGTGCAGGTGCCGCGCTGGCGGCACGCGCTTATCAACATGGCGCATCCGTTGCTCAAGCAAGGGCTGGTGGTGCTCGATACGCCAGGTCTGAACGCGATCGGTGCGGAGCCGGAGTTGACGGTGACGCTGCTTCCGCAAGTGCATGCGGTGGTCTTTATTTTGGGCGTGGACACGGGCGTGACACGCTCGGACATGGAAATTTGGCGCGAGCATTTGGCGGCTGTGGCGGGCGGCAATAGTGCGCGGCTGGTGGTGCTCAATAAGATCGATACGCTGTGGGACGAACTCAGTACTTCGGCGCAGATCAAGCGGGAAATCCGCCGCCAGTGCGAAGAAACCGCACACACCCTGAAGTTGACCGATGAACGGGTGGTGGCTATTTCCGCCCAGAAGGGTTTGCTTGCCAAGGTGCGCGGTGACGCGGCGCTGCTGCAAAAAAGCCGCTTGCCGTTGTTCGAGGACTTGCTGGCGCGCACGGTGCTGGGCGGTCGCCAGCAAATGCTGGAAGAGGCGCTGCGCGCGGGCGTGTCGGCGTTGCAGACAGCCGCGCAGGGCATCATCGACGTGCGCAGGCGGGAGTTGGTCGAGCAAATGCTGGAATTGCGCAGCTTGCGCGGCAAGAACACCACCGTCATCCGCCAGATGCGCGCGCGCGTGACGCATGAGCATGGTGAATTCGACCGCGGCACCGCCCGCATACTGCAAGTGCGTTCTGCGCACATGGAACGGTTGCGCCAGTTGTTTCAGCAACTGGGCGTGGCTTCGATCAAAAATGCGCTGCAAGGGCTGGGCGCTACGTTGCGCACGTCGGGCGTCAAGCTGGGCATCAAGCGCGATTACACCGAGTGCTTCGACAATTTGCGTGCGGTGGTGGATCGCGTGGAAAAACTCGAAGGGGAAATTCTCGATATCTTGGTCGCGTCCTTTCGGGAACTCAACACCGAATACGGCTTTACCCTGCAAGTAGCGCCGGCGCCCGATCTGGGGGGGGTGCGTGAGGACCTGGACGCGGTCGAACGCAGCCACCTGCAATATCTGAGCGTGAGCAACCGGCTGCGTCTGGCGCGCCCGGAGTTTTGCGAAAAGCTGCTGCGCGCGCTGTTCTCGCGCATACGCTCGGTCTTCGAGATCGCGCTGGGCGAGTTCGAGTTGTGGAGCAATGCCATTTTCAGCCCGCTGGAGGCGCAATTGCGCGAGCGCCGCCGCGCTTATGGCAAGCGGCTCGACGCCATAACACGCATCCAGGATGCGGCAGGAAACCTCGACGCGCGTCTGGAAGAGATCAGCGCGCAGCAACGCACGCTCGACGCCACCGAGGCATACCTGACGCACGCCATAGACGGTTTACACATGGTGGGTGGGCCATTGGCGGCGGTGGATCTCGAATTAGAACCACTGACCGCAGATCAGGAGCAGAAGATGCCGCGCCAGCCGTCCCAAGCGACAAGCGCGTAAAGGATGGTCGATCCGGTTTTTGTCTTGCCGGGCGATTTCGCGCGCTGCGTCATCGCTTGGCAACAAGGCCACGGGCGGCGCGGCCTGCCGTGGCAATGTGCAGACCCGTATCGCGTGTGGCTGTCGGAGATCATGCTCCAGCAAACACAAGTTGCCACGGTGCTCGATTACTACCCGCGTTTTCTGGAGCGCTTCCCGGATGTCGCCGCGCTGGCTGCCGCGCCGCAGGGCGAAGTGCTGGCGTTGTGGTCGGGGCTGGGCTATTACGCGCGGGCGCGCAACCTGTACCGTTGTGCACAAGCCGTTGTCGCCGAACATGGCGGATGTTTTCCGGCCAGCGCGGCGGCGTTGCAAAGCCTGCCTGGCATTGGGCGTTCCACGGCGGCGGCCATTGCGGCGTTTTGCTTTGGTGAGCGCGCCGCGATTCTTGACGGCAATGTTCGGCGCGTGCTTGCGCGCGTGTTCGGCATTGCCGAGGACGTGAGCCAGCCTGGGCCGCAAAGCGCACTGTGGCAGTTGGCCGAAAGCTTATTGCCCGCGCAGGCAGGGATCGCCGCGATGGCGCCCTATACGCAAGGTCTGATGGATCTGGGGGCGCTGGTATGCACGCGCCGCGCGCCGAGTTGCGTGGTCTGTCCGTTGGCGGCACGGTGCGTGGCGGCGCGCCAAGGTAACCCCGAAGCGTATCCGCGGGCACGCAAGCCGTTGCAGCGCAAGGCCGTCACGCTTGCGCTGCTGCTCGCGCGCGATGGCGCGGAGCGCGTCTGGTTGGCGCCGCAAGCGTCGGCGGACGGTATTTTGCGCGGCATCTGGAAAGGGCTATACACCTTGCCGGTGTTTGTCGACTCGTCCGCGTTGCTGGCAGCGTTGCCCGCCGCTGCGCGCGAGCGAGCGCAATGGCATGCGCCGGTGCACCACGCGCTCACGCACCGTGATTTGGAGTTGCGCGTCGCCGAGGTCGATACCGGCGCGGATTTCGCGCGGGCGGATGGCGGCAGATGGTTTGCGCCCAAGCAATGGCATGCGCTCGGCTTGCCCGCGCCGATTGCGCGGCTGCTGGGAGTTGTCAGAACGGGCTAGTTGCTTGGTGCCGTGCCGCCAATGCTCGACAGCGCCCTGATCTCACGGCTTCGGGTCGATCTCCCGGTGCCGCGCGAGTGTGGGCCAGTCGGGGCTGAATTCGGCGGCCAGCCGTTCGGCCAGATAGACCGAACGGTGCTGGCCGCCGGTGCAGCCGATGGCTACTGTGACGTAGCTGCGGTGGTCGTGCGCCAACTCCGGCAGCCAGTCGCGCAGAAAGCGCGTGATCTGTTGTGCCATCGCGTTTACCTGAGGTTGCGCGGCAAGGAAGTCGATCACCGGGCGATCAAGTCCGGTCAGGTCGCGCAGCCCTGCTTCGTAGAACGGATTGGGCAACATGCGCACATCGAACACGTAGTCGGCGTCCTGCGTAATACCGCGCCTGAAAGAAAACGACTCAAACACCAGCGTCAGGTGCGTGGCGTTGACGCCGATGACTTTGTTGACGAAGGTCATCAATTGCGCCGGGCGCAAAAAACTGGTGTCGATGACGTGCGCGCGCTCACGTAATTCACACAGCAGATCGCGCTCGCGCTGGATGGCCTGGATCAGTGCCTGGTGCGTGTCGCCCTGGTACGCGCCATCGTCGCCCGGAGGTGAGAGCGGATGCCGCCGCCGCGTGGCGGAAAAGCGCCGGATCAGCGTGCCGTCATCGGTGTCGAGAAAGATCAGGTACACCGTCACGCCGCTGCGGCGCAGGTGTTCGAGTAAGCGCGGCAGGCGCGGAATGGAGTCACCGCCGCGCACGTCCATGGCTACCGCCAGCTTGCGTGCGCTGCTCTGATCTTCCAGCGCCAGCAGCGGTTCGAGCAATTGCAGCGGCAGGTTGTCCACGCAGTAGTAACCCGCGTCGGCCAGCGCATTCAGGGCAATGGATTTACCCGAACCGGACATGCCGGTGATGACGGCGAGGTGTTGTTGATTCATCGCTTGACTTTCCGTTCCGGTGACGGGCGGCTGTTCGCGCGGGTGTCGCCACCCGTGGCGTTATCCGTACTCTCACCCGCTGCCGCGGCGGCTTGCGCCAGCAACTGTGCCGCGTGCGCGCGCGTGACCTGGGAAGCCGCGTCACTCCCCATCATGCGCGCAATTTCTGACACGCGCGTGTCGGCTTGCACGGCATGTAGTGCGCTTACCGGACTGCCGTTTGACCCCTGTTGCTTATCGACGACGAAGTGCTGATCGGCGCATGCCGCAACCTGCGCCAAGTGCGTTACGCACAGCACCTGCCGGTCGTGCCCGAGCCGCCGCAGCATTTGGCCGACGGTGGCTGCGACCGTGCCGCCGATACCCGCGTCCACCTCGTCGAACACCAGTGTCGGGGCTTCGCCCAACTCGCTGGTGGTGACGGCGATGGCCAGTGCCAGCCGCGAGAGTTCGCCCCCGGAGGCGATGCGTTCGAGTGGACGCGGTGTTGCGCCCGGATGCGGCGCGACCAGAAACTGCACGCCTTCGCCGCCATGCGCGGCGGGTTTGTCCAGCGCGGTGAGCGCGACCTCGAATCGCCCCCCGGCCATGCCCAGTTGCTGCATCGCCGCCGTCACTGCCGCCGATAGGCGCGGCGCGGCCTGCGCACGCGCAGCGGAGACCTGCGCGGCAACGGTTTGCCACGCTTTGTGCGCGGCTTCGGTTTGTGCTTGCAGCGTGGCCAGGTCAGCCTGCGCGTCGAATTGGGCGAGTTCCTCGCGCCACTGCGCGAGTTGCGCGGGGAGTGCTTCGGGCGCGAGCCGAAAGCGCCGTGCTAACCCCAGCCATTGCGCCAAACGCTCGTCGAGCGCCGCCAGTTGATCGGGGTCGGTGTCCGTGCGGCCCAGATATGCGCGCAAGCCGTGGCTCGCGTCGCGCAACTGCGCGGTGCACGATTCGATTACCTGCACCGTATCGGCGAATTCGGGTTCAATGGTCTGCTGCGCTGCCAGTGCTGACGCTGCCAGCGCCAGCGGGGATAGCGCGCCGGTATTCGCTTCATCCTCGCCGCCTTCGAGCGCTTGCACGGCGGCCTGCGCAGCGTCGATTAACGACCGTGCGTTGGATAGGCGCGCATGGCGCAGATTGAGTTCTTCCCACTCGGTTTCACCGGGTGCGAGCTTTTCCACTTCACCGATTTGCCACAGCAGGCGCTCGCGCGTCTCGCTCAAACGTTGCTGGGCGGCGCGGGCCTCGGCCAACCTTTGCGCGGCGGTTTGCCAGGTATGCCACGCCGCCGTCAACGACACGGTGTCGATGCGGCCATAGCCATCGAGCAGACCGCGCACCGGGGCCGGGCGCGTGAGCGCTTGCCAGGCGTGCTGGCCGTGGATGTCGACCAACCACTCACCGAGTGTGCGCAGTTGCGTTACCGTGGCGGGGGAGCCGTTGATCCAGGCACGGCTCTTGCCTGCGCGGTCGATGGTGCGGCGCATCAGCAGGCTTTCGCTTGCGATATCGAAACCTTGCTCGCGGCACCAGCCGAGGCAGTCTTCGGCGGCAGGGGTATCCGGCGCTGGTGTGTCGAATTCCGCGCTGATCTCGCAGCGCTGCGCGCCCTCGCGCACCCAGATCGCGTCGCCGCGTGCCCCAAGCGCCAATTGCAGCGCGTCCACCAGTATCGACTTGCCCGCGCCGGTCTCGCCGGTAAGCACGGTAAAGCCCGCCGACAGCGCCACTTCCAGCGCGGGCACGATGACGAAGTCGCGCAAAGTCAGATGCCGCAGGGCCATGATGGCTAAACGCCTCCTTCGTTCCAGTGCAGCTTTTCGCGCAGCGTGTCGAAGTAGTTCCAGCCGCGTGGGTGCAAAAAGCGCACGCTGTGTGCTGAACGCCGCATCACGATGCGGTCGCCCTGGCGCAGCGCGGAAAAGGACTGCGTGTCAAAACTCGCGCTGGCTTGCTGGCCGGAAATGATCTCGATGGCAATTTCCAGCGACGCGGGCAACACCACGGGCCGGTTGGACAGCGTGTGCGGCGCAATCGGCACCAGCGTCCACGCCGGCACCTGCGGGTGCAGCAGCGGTCCGCCCGCCGATAGCGCGTAGGCAGTCGATCCGGTCGGCGTGGCGGCAATGATGCCGTCGGCACGGTGGTTGGCTACGAAATGCCCATCCACTTCTACGCGCAGTTCCACCATGCTGGTGCTCGCGCCGCGATGGACCACTACGTCGTTCATCGCATACGCCTCGAACACGACGCGGCCTTCTCGCCACACTTGGCCTTGGATCAGTGCGCGTAACTCTTCCTCGTGCTCGCCCGCCAGAATAGGCGGCAGTGCCGTGCGGTATTCGTTAATCGCAATGTCGGTGATGAACCCCAGCCGCCCCTGGTTGATACCGACCAGCGGCGTGCCAAAGCGCGCCAGCTCGCGTCCCACGCCCAGCATAGTGCCATCGCCCCCTGCTACCACGCACAGATCGCATATCGCGCCTATGCCCGGCACGTCCAGCGTAGGGAACCGTGTTAGGCCCGCCGCTTGCGCCGTGTTCGTTTCCAGGTGCACCGTGCAACCCTGCGCGGTCAGGAATTCGGCAATCTCCCCGGTGACCCTATGCACGGCGTTGCCCGCAGCCGGATCGAGATACTTGCCCACCAAGGCGATACGTTGAAACGGGAAACTGGCAGGCAGAGCGGTCATCAGGAAATTACACCACACCAGTGCGGCGGATGTGTGTGGAAATGGTGCTTTTACCTTTGCTCGAATTGGGGCGTTTCATCAATCATTGCCCTGCACACGTTTTTGACGTGTCGCATTGCGGACGGGCTGGATGGACCACAAACGCTATCTCCTTGTTCATGGCACGGCATATCACGGCATATGCGGTTTTTGATCGGGCAGTTGCAGCCGGGGTGAGGTCCTTTGCCATACACATTGGTCCACACAAGAGCGCCCGTGCACAGCCGCTATGCCCGTGGCTTGGTCACCGTGGATGGATGTTGGAGCGGCGTGCGTGACACCCCGGTGACTGCCCCATAAAATGCCCCAATGCCCGACTTGGACGAGCGTTCCCGCCTGTTGCTCAATGCCCTGATTGAGCATTACATTGCCGATGGGCAACCGGTCGGTTCGCGCACACTGTCCAAGTCATCGGGGTTGGACTTGTCGCCTGCCTCGATCCGCAACATCATGTCCGATCTGGAGGAGTTGGGGCTGATCGCCAGTCCGCATACTTCCGCCGGACGCGTGCCGACGGCGCGCGGCTACCGGCTGTTCGTGGATACCATGCTGACGGCGCGGCGTGGCGCAACGGCGGGTCCGGCGTGTAACGAGGTTGCCGCGCTGCCTGACGCTTTGCCGCCGGGCGAGCCGCAGCGCGTCATCGTCAGCGCGGCGCAGTTGCTGTCGAGTCTGTCCCGATTCGTCGGCGTGGTGATGGTGCCGCGCCGGCCTTCGGTGTTTCGGCACATCGAATTTTTGCGGCTATCGGAAAAGCGCTTGCTGCTCATCATCGTGGCCCCCGATGGCGACGTGCAGAACCGCGTGCTGTTTACCGACGTGGACTACAGCGCCAGCGAGTTGCAGCAAACCGCCAACTATCTCAATACGCATTTTTCCGGCATGGATATCGAGCAGGTGTGCACACGCCTGCGCCAGGAAGTCGAGACACTGCGCGCTGAAATCGCCACGCTGATGGCTGCCGCCGTGCAAACCGGCGCGCAGGCCATGAGTCAGGCACAGGAAGCGGTGGTGATTGCCGGCGAGCGCAATCTGTTGTTGGCGACAGATTCCGCCGCCGACATGAAACAGTTGCGCCGAGCCTTCGATTTGTTCGAGCAAAAGACGCACCTGATGCGTCTGCTCGACGCTTCCAACTGTGCCGAGGGCGTACGAATTTTCATCGGCGGCGAAAGCGTCGGCGCTTCCGGTGAGAGTGCCGATGAGTCTTCAGCGGCGCTGGAAGACCTGTCCTTGGTGAGTGCGCCGTATGAGGTCGATGGTCAAGTAGTCGGCACCTTGGGCGTAATCGGCCCGACGCGCATGCCCTACGAGCGCGTGATCCAGATCGTGAACATCACATCGCGTCTGGTGGGCAACGCGCTTAGCGTGCCGCAGGGGCGGTAAGGCAAGGCGATAAGGCGGCCAGGCCAAATTCAGCGGCCGCTCTAAAAGCAGGCTTCTTCACAGCGTTCCGTAACTGTGCAGGCCCGATAGAAACATGTTCACGCCCAGAAAAGCGAAGGTGGTGATGGCCAGCCCCGCCAGCGCCCACCAGGCCGCGATGGTGCCGCGCAGACCCTTCATCAGGCGCAGGTGCAGCCAGGCGGCGTAGTTGAGCCAGACGATCAGCGCCCAGGTTTCCTTGGGGTCCCAGCTCCAGTAGCCCCCCCATGCGTCGGCAGCCCATAGCGCTCCCAGAATGGTGGCGATGGTGAAGAAGGCAAAGCCTACGGCGATGGCCTTGTACATGAGGTCGTCGAGTACCTCCAGCGCGGGCAGCCGGTCGGCGATGCGCTTGCGGCCCAACAGGATGACGCCGACGATGAGGGCGGCGACGATGGCGTAGCCCACCCAGTAACTCCCCCCGGCTTGGCCGGCCGCGCGCTGGCGGAAGGCAACCGGCACAAAACACAGCGCGATGCCCAGCAGCCACAGCGGCGTGAGCTTGTGCCAGCGTGTTTCACCGGCTTGCTGCTTGATGAGGTAGGCCAGCCCTACCATTGCCGCCAGCGCGAAGGTGCCATAGCCGATGAAGTTGGCCGGCACGTGCAACTTCATCCACCAGCTTTGCAGCGCAGGAACCAGCGGCTGGATTTCCTGCGCGCCGCGCACCAGCGTGTACCAGAGCAGAAAACCGACCGCCGCGCTGACGGCCAGCAGCACGAAGGCACCGAGCGCGCGGGTCTGGTAGCGCGCCTCGTAATACAGATAAAACAGCGCGGTAAGCCAGCAAAACAGCACGAACACTTCGTACAGATTGCTCACTGGAATGTGGCCTGCCGCTGCGCCGATGGGCAGGTGATAGCTCTCGTACCAACGCACGAAAGTACCGACCAGCGCCAGCGTAATGGCTATCCACGTCAGCCTGCTGCCGATGCGTGACCACGCGCCGCCGTCGCTGCTGCGCGCGAACAGGCCGATGCCGTAGAACAGCGTGGCCATGAAGAACAGCAGACACATCCACAAAATGGCTGACTGGCTGGCCAGAAAGTATTTGAGCCAGAACACGCTGTCGGCGCGCCGCAAGTCTCCTGCGTAGCACCAGATCGCCAACAGCGTGAGCACTGCCGCCGCCGCCATCAACAGGCGCAACGGCCGCCAGAACCAGCCCAGTCCGATGGTGACCGGGATGCAGCACAGCAAGATGGTTTTATCGTAACCGTCGGTCGCGTTCTGGTAATGGACGAAGGCCAACAGACCACCGGCCACGACCAGTACGGCAAACAGCCAGTCGATCCAGTTGCGGCGCGCGAAAAAGCCGGGGGTGAGCGCGATCGTAGAGGTGGAAGCGACGGGTTGCGCAGGGGTGCTGTTCATGGCGGACATTCTGGTGTCAAGAATAGTTCAAACCGGTGAGCCAGTCGTGATCAGGGCTTTGTGGAATCTGTACACGGTTTTTTCAGGTTCCTAGCAATGAATCGCGCAGATGGGCAAATTCACGGCCTGTATCGAGCGTCTGGCGGTTGGTCGAGAACGCCATCACGGCGTGTGAACCGGACAGCTTGTCGGCATTTTCACCATCGCTATGGCCATTGTTGCTATCGGAGCGAGGTGCCAGCCATACCCACAACCGCCGTTCGCGGATGTAGAGCATGCCGAACACACCCAGCACCAGAAAGGCACAGCCCAAGTACACCACGATGCGCCCTGGCGCACGTACCACCTGGAACACGCTGGCTTGCACTTGGGTGAAGTTTTGCAACATCATGGCCACCGGTGCGGGATACGACGCTGCGTCGGAGAGTGCGTTGACCATCGGTGTCATGAGGCGCTGCGCCGCATCGTTCGTCAGCGGCGGTTGGTGTGCTGCAGCGCGTGTTTGGTTTTCCAGTTCGGTCAGAGTGCCGCCCAGAATTTGCAGCAGCACACCGGCGGCACGTTCACGCTCGGCTTGTGGCACCGAAGCCTCAATAAAGGCTTGCAAGGCCGGGAAGCCTCCGGTAACCATCTGCTTGTCCGGGCCGCGCACCGGCTCCGCTCCTGCGAAGATGCTCAGCGTGCGCAGCGCCGATTGGCGCAGTTGCTCGGTTAGTTCGGTACGCTTGGGGTCGACTATTTGCGCGACGTAGCGGCGTACCGCGCGGTCGCGCTGCGCGGGGTCGAGCAGCGCAGCGCGCAATTGCATGAAGCCCGCGGTCGATCCCTGGTCGTCGGCGGGGATGCGCAGGTAGCGCATTGGCGCGTCTTGCGCATCGCGCACGCCCAGCAGAAATACGGGCACGCCATCGCCCATGTCGATGGGATGCATGTAGTTGTTGAACTCGCGCGCCTGACCGGCAGCGTCGCGCAGCTTGTAGCTGATGCTGGGGCCGACGTTGCGCAAGTCCTGCGGCGTGTTGCTTTTGTCCGCCGCGCCCAATTGGCTGCTCAATTGCGCGTGCAGCGCGGCAGCTAGGCCGGTAGCGGCTTTCCCGGCGTTGTCGGCGGCGCTGCTGTCGTCGCTATCCGCGCGGGCCATGTTCTCCACGTTGATCACGCGCAGGCCGGTCAGCTCCAGCGTCAGCTTATCGCCCTGGCTGTTGTTGATGTCAGAGGAACCGCCGATCACACCCTGTACGGTAAAGGGTTGGCCGCCGGGCGTCATGGGCAGAGCTTGCAGCGTGACGCGCGAGCCGCCGTCGTCAAAGCTGCTCTGGTAGATGTTGACGCCCTGATAGTTGGCCGGGTGGTTGACCGTGACCTTGGCCGGGTGCGTTGCGCCGGTGGCAAGATCGTGGATCACGATATCGCTTTCGAACTGCTTGGGCATTCCGCTTTGGTAATAAGCGACGTTGAATTTTTTCAGTTCCACCGCAAACGGCAAGTTTTGCAGCAGCACGCCGTTGGGTTGGTTGAGCACGGCGGTGCTCGACGATGTACCTTCGGCCACCACCAGATTGCCGCGAAAGGCCGGGTTGCGCGTGGAGAGGCGGTGTTCCGGTCCGACCTGCGAGAGGAACCCGCCGCCGGTGTAGACCGACTTGTTGCCGAACCAGGTCATGGCGCGCACGAACAATTGGCCGTCGAACAGGCCGCCCAGGCAGATCAGCACGATAGCGCTGTGCGCGAGGATGTAACCGATGCGGTTCCAGCTCCCGGCCTTGGCGGCGACCATCCAGCCTTGTCCGGCTGCTGTTTCGCGCGCTTGCAGCCGTACCTTCCAGCCCGCCCGCATCAGTGCTGCGCTGATGCGCTGAGCCGCTTCCAGCGGGGCTTGCGGCAGATCACCCGCAGCCTTGTGGTGGAAAGCGGCGAGGTTTTGCTCGCGGATGTTTTCCTTGTAGTTGCGCAGGTCGGCTAAGAATTTGGGCGTATTGCGCGCGATGCACAGCGACGTGCTGATCACCAGAAATGCCAGGATCAGCAAAAACCACCAGGCGCTGTAAACGGCGTTGAGTCCGAGCATCAAAAACAGCTCGCCCCAAAACGGGCCGAACTGGTTGATGAGGTTGGCCGTCGGGGCGTCCTGCTCGATGATGGTGCCGATCACCGCGGCGATGCAAATTACCGTCAGCAGCGCGATGGCAAAGCGCATTGACGACAGCAATTCGCTGACTGTGCGCAGCGCGCCGCGGGTGCTCTGGTGCCGGTTTTGGTTGGCGCCGAGCGACTGTGCGGAGACGGGCGGATCGGGTTGCGTCGTTGTGGTCATACCCATAAAAAACCGCGCCGGCGGCGCGGTTCCTTACTTAGTGTGTGCGGTTTGGCTCAATGCAGACCGGAGATATAGGCGGCCACCGCCTTGATCTCGTTGTCACTCAAATGGGCGGCCACGGCAGCCATGACCGCGTTGTTTTTACGCGTGCCGTCGCGGAACCCCGTCAGTTGCGCCGTTACGTATTCGGGGAACTGGCCCGCCAGACGCGGATATTGCGCGGGGATGCCCGCACCATCAGGGCTGTGACAACCCGCGCAAGCGGGAATGCGACGGTCCATGATGCCGCCGCGGTAGATCTTTTCGCCCAAGGCCAGCGACGCCACGTCATGCGCCACGCCGACAGCGGGTTTTTGCGTGCTGACCCAAGCGGCGACGTTGCGCATGTCGTCCTCGCTGAGCATGGAGGCCATCGGTTTCATGATGGGGTTGTCGCGCACGCCGGATTTGAATTCTCCGAGCTGCTTGGCGATGTATTCCGGAAACTGGTGCGCAAGGCGCGGTTGGGTGGGCAGTGCGGCGATGCCGCTGGCGTCCGGCCCGTGGCAGGCGGCGCAAGTGCCGGCAAAAGTCGCGGCGCCCTTGACCGGATCGGGCTTCGGCGCATCGGCGGCGGAGGCAGTGGCGGCGGCAAGCAGCGCGGCAAGCAAAATGGCGGGCGACTTCATCATGGGTGAGTGGATCAATAGCGACAGAAAAACCGTGTAATTCTACAATGCGCGTCCGTTGCCCGACGGCGGATTGACGCTTGATGGAGGGGACGGCCCCAGCTTTTGCAGTTAGCTTTCTTCCAGGCCATCACACCGCTTTATCAGCAATGACCATTCCGCCCCCAGTTTCCCCGCTTGCCGCCGAGCCTGCTGCTGCCGTACGACAGGCGCGCGCGGCAACCGTCAGCGCCGCCGCCGATGCGCTGGGTTGGCTGCACACCGCGCGCTTTCTCACCACCGCCGCGCAGCTGTATCAATTGCCGCAACTGGACGTGCCCGAAATCGCTTTCGTCGGGCGCTCCAATGCGGGCAAATCCACCGCCATCAACACGCTGACACAGCAGGGGCAACTGGCTTTTGCCTCGCGCCGGCCGGGCCGCACCCAGCACATCAACCTGTTTGCGCTGGGCCGTCAAGGCGCCACCGACGCCGTACTGGCCGATCTGCCTGGGTACGGCTACGCGGCAGTGCCGCAGGCCGACAAGGAGCGCTGGCAGCGCGTCATGGCGCAATACCTGATCGAGCGTCCCAACCTCACCGCCGTGGTGCTGCTCACCGACCCGCGCCACGGCCTCACGCCGCTGGATGACGCGCTGCTCGGTCTGATCCGGCCGCGCGTCGAGCAAGGCCTACAACTGCTGGTACTCCTGACCAAAGCCGACAAGCTCACCCGCAGCGAACAGTCCAAGGCATTGTCGATCGCCCGTTTGCAAACCGCCGGCGGCACAGCCTTGCTTTTTTCCGCGCTCAAGCGGCACGGCGTGGACCAAGCCGCGCTGTGGCTGCGCAAGGCAGCGGCTGGGGCGCAGGAACCGCGAGCGTGAATGCCGCTTCACTCGCGCGAAGTGTCTATAGGGTGATGGCTTAACCGGGCAGGATTTCCCGGTGTTCCCGACATTTATGGATGCGCTGAATTCCAAAATGCGTAGTTATTGAAACGTTGCATCTCCAGATTTTCAGAAACAAATCCGTAAATCCTGTGCAGATGTAAGTCATTAAACACTTGCCGCGCAATGGTTCCGTCAAGCGGCACAGCAGGGAGATGCCGATGCGCAATTCAACCTGGGGGTGTCTTATTACAAAGGCTTGGGCGTGCCGCAGAACAATGTGGTTGCCTATGCGCTGTGGGACGTTGCGGCAGCACAGGCGTCTTCAGGCAATGCTTGTGCATCTCAAGCATCCAAGGTTCGTTCGGTGCTTGCCGCCAATTTGACCGCGCAGGACATCAAAGCTGCGCAAGCGTTGAGCCGGGAGATGAGCCAGCCGGGCAATTTGCTCAAAGCCTTAGACCGATATTTGGCCACGTCCGTCAGCAAAGACCATTGAGCGTGAGGCCACAAAAAAACCGCAAGGCCAGTAACCATGCGGGTTTGTGAGACAGGTTGAAGCGTGTTATTGGTGCCGGCGGCCGGAATCGAACTGGCGACCTACGCGTTACGAGTGCGTTGCTCTACCGACTGAGCTACACCGGCGTCAAACCAAAGATTATAGAGCCCCGTTGGCATGCGATCAAGAAGATCGTGGCCGTTCGGCACAGCCGCACAACGCTGCCTGAGTGAGCAGCACAATTGGCCTCATGCACTTGTCCAAGGTTGCCGGTTCAGCGGCTGGTTGCGCTGATGACACGGTTGGTGATGCCGGCATCGACGCTTTCATCGACGCGCTATGGCTCGAAGATGGCCTCGCGCCCAATACGCTGGAGGCGTATCGGCGCGATTTGACGCTCTATGCGCGCTGGCTCAAAGCCGAGTACGGTTTGGTGCCGCAGGAGACGCAGGACTATCACTTGCACGCCTATTTCGCGGCACGCGCGGCGGGCCGCGCCACCTCAGCCAATCGGCGCTTGACGGTGTTCAAGCGGTACTTTCATTGGGCGTTGCGCGAGCGCCTGATCGCCTCCGACCCGACGCTGCGTCTGCTTACCGCTAAGCAACCGCTGCGCGTACCCAAGACGTTGACGGAGGCGCAGGTGGAGGCGTTGCTGGCCGCACCCGACGTGACCGTGCCGCTCGGGCTGCGCGACCGTGCAATGCTGGAGCTGATGTATGCCAGCGGTCTGCGCGTGAGCGAGCTGGTGGGGTTGAAAACCTTTCAGGTCAGTTTGACCGAGGATGTGTTGCGTGTGACCGGTAAGGGCAGCAAGGAGCGGCTGGTGCCTTTCGGCGAAGTGGCGCGCGATTGGCTGGAGCAGTGGTTGCGCCA
>Ga0209738_10000014_pt1 | contig 46104 bp, 43 predicted proteins | sample TergutNc150P5_FD_187289 | JGI IMG/M metagenome (GOLD analysis project Ga0209738, IMG submission 187289) | Nasutitermes corniger P5 segment gut microbial community from laboratory colony in Florida, USA - Nc150 P5 (SPAdes) (version 2) | ecosystem: Host-associated > Arthropoda: Insects >...
AGTCGTCCCGCCAATAGCCGCGCGCCCGGCGGGCAGCGCCGGGAATGCGCGCCGCAGCAGGCCGTCGGGACGCCGTTGGTGCGGGAGCGGCATAGCCTTCACGTCAGATGTACCCGCGCGAACTTGCGCTTGCCCACCTGCGCGACGTAAACGCCGGGTGTCAGTTTCAGCCCTTTGTCGCTGACCACGGCGGAATCAATCCGCACGCCGCCGCCGTCGATCAGCCGGTTGGCTTCGCTGGTTGACGGCGCCAGCCCCGATTGCTTGAGGACCAGGCCGATGCCCAGCACACCGTCCGGGCCGGCGGCAAGCCGCACGTCCGGGATTTGATCGGGCACGCCGCCGCGGCTGCGGAGGACGAAATCGCGCTCGGCGGCATCGGCATCGGCGGGACTGTGAAAGCGCGCCGTAATCTCGCGCGCCAGCATTGCCTTGGCGTCGCGCGGGTTGCGGCCCGCGGCAATTTCCTGCTTGAGCCGCCCGATTTCGGCCAGCGACAGAAACGACAGCAGCGTGTACCAGCGCCACATCAGTTCGTCGCTGATCGACATCACTTTGGCGAACATGGTGTTGGCCGGTTCGGTGATGCCGACGTAATTGCCCTTGGACTTGGACATTTTGTCCACGCCGTCCAGCCCTTCCAGCAAGGGCATGGTCAGGATGCATTGCGGCTCCTGCCCGTACTCCTGCTGCAAATGGCGGCCCATCAGCAGGTTGAACTTCTGATCGGTGCCGCCCAGTTCCAGATCGGCCTTGAGCGCCACCGAGTCGTAGCCCTGCATCAGCGGGTACAGGAACTCGTGCACGCTGATCGGCGTACCGGCCTTGAAGCGCTGGGTGAAATCCTCACGCTCCATCATCCGCGCCACGGTGTACTTGGCGGCCAGCGCGATCATGCCCCGCGCGCCCAGGGCGTCGCTCCACTCACTGTTGTAGCGCAGCTCGGTTTTGTGCGGGTCGAGCACCTTGTACGCCTGCGCGCGGTAAGTCTCGGCGTTGACGCGGATTTGCTCCGGCGTGAGCGGCGGGCGCGTGGTATTGCGGCCCGAAGGGTCACCGATCAGGCTGGTGAAGTCGCCGATCAAAAAGATGACCGTATGCCCCAAATCCTGCAACTGGCGCAGCTTGTTGAGCACCACCGTGTGGCCCAGATGGATGTCCGGCGCGGTCGGGTCCAGCCCCAATTTGATGCGCAGGGACTGGCCGGTGGCCGCCGACCGGGCCAGCTTGGCTTGCCATTCGGCCTGCGGCAGCAGTTCGTCGCAACCGCGCAACGAAACGGCCATGGCTTCGCGGACGGCATCGGTAACGGGGTAAATAGGGAGGGTGGAGGTTGCAGTGTCGGACATGCGCCAGGAGATGATGGGTCAGTTGTATGTAGGATATCGCTGACATCCGATATACTTGTGTTAACAATTTGAGATCGGGAGAGGCCAATTTTAGGAGGCCAGTCTCTTGGATGCGCAGCAGTCATGGCGCATCGCGGTACTTCTCCTGATTCCTGACAAACCTAAGAACCTGTTCACGGTTTCAGAAGGTTCGTGTTGGGCAGCCATCGGAATGAGTGGGCGGTTCCTAGCCGCGCCGCGATCGCCGGATTGCCGCGACCCAAACCTGAAGGAGGGATGCCTTTTTTATGTTGCCGATCCTGCCCATAGCGCGGCTATGGCTGTGGTTTACGCCGTGCAACTGCAACTCCCCGAAAAAGCGTGCGCGCTTTCTGAAGACCGTGAGCGAGTTCCAACCTCAAAGAGAAGAGTCTTGGCATTATGCAAGCCCTACTAAATCTACAAAAAAACGTATCTTTTCACCTCTCTGCCTATACCCATGCGTTGGTTGATGCGCTGCACCGGCACCCGCGCCGCGTGTCTGTAGCCGTTGGTGCGCTGCTGCTTTCGATCGGTGGCGGTGCATTGGCCGTGGCCAGCTTTGCACCGTTGAATCCGCCTGGTCCGGTGCACCTGCTGACCGAAGCCGTGCAGCCCGCTGCGCCCTTGCAAGCGCAGGCTGATGCGCTCGATGCCTATACCTTTACCCTCTACCGCAGTGACCGCACGCACGGCACCAGCGATACGCCCGAACGCCTGTTGCAGCGCCTGGGCGTGGCCGATCCGAGGGCGGCAGTCTTTTTGCGTCAGGATGCCCGGGCGCGGCAAGTCCTGTTCGGCGGCGCAAACCGTACCGTCACTGCCGAGGTTAATGACCGGCAGGCGCTTTTGAGCTTGCGCACACACTGGGTCGATAACCCGGATTCGGGCCAGTTCACCCGTCTGGTGATCAGCAAGATCGACAACGGCTTTACCCGTCGAATCGAAACCGCGCCGCTCATGGCCAGCCAACGCTTGGCCAGCGGCGTGATCCGTTCTTCGTTCTACGCCGCCACCGACGGCATCAACTTGCCCGACGCCGTCACCAAGCAACTGATCGACATCTTCGACAGTTCGGTGGATTTTCACCGCGGCCTGCACAAAGGCGACCGCTTTGCGGTGGTCTATGAAACGCTGGAAGCCGACGGCGAGCCGGTGCGCACCGGCCGCGTGCTCAGCGCCGAATTCGTCAACAACGGCCACACCCACACCGCGCTGTGGTTCCGCGACGCAAACGCGGCCCAGGGCAGCTACTACTCGTTCGACGGCGAAAGTCTGCGCCACGCCTATTTACTGGCGCCGGTCGCGTTCTCGCGCATCACCAGCGGTTTTGGCGTGCGTGAACACCCGTTGCTGGGTTATCAGCGCAACCATAAAGGCGTTGATTACGGCGCGCCCATCGGCACGCCCGTGGTCAGTATCGGCGACGGTACGGTGATCTTCGCGGGGGTACAACACGGTTACGGCAATGTCGTTTTCATTCGCCACCGCAACGGCAAGGACTCCACCGTTTATGCCCATTTGTCGCGCATCAACGTCAGGCAGGGGCAGTCGGTCACGCAAGGGGAAATCATCGGCGCGGTCGGCATGACCGGTCTTGCTACCGGCCCGCATTTGCACTTCGAATTCCGCGTCAACAACGATCCCGTGAATCCCACGGTCGCGTTGGCTAACCAGCGTGAGAATGCCCCGATAGCGGCTGCGGACCGGACGGTTTTTGCGCGCCTGGCCACCGATATGAGGCATCAAATATCGGCCGCGGCCAGCATCGCGCCGCTGTCGGTGGAATAAGGGCAGGGGCGCGAGTCGCGCGCTTATTCGGCTACTGAAAATGACGACCCGCAGCCGCAGGTCGTCACCGCGTTGGGGTTGCGGATCACGAACTGCGCGCCTTGCAGGTCTTCCTTGTAGTCGATGGTCGCGCCGACCAGGTACTGATAGCTCATCGGATCGATCAGCAGCGACACGCCGTTCTTGGTCATGGTCGTGTCGTCCTCGTTGGCGATTTCATCGAAGGTAAAGCCGTATTGAAACCCGGCACAGCCGCCGCCCTGCACGAAGACGCGCAGCTTGAGGTCGGGGTTGCCTTCCTCGGCAATCAGATCAGCCACTTTGGCCGCTGCCGCATCGGTAAAGATGATGGGATCGGGGAGCGCCGTGTTTTCGGCTGAGGGTTGGACAGCGGTATCGGTAACAGCAATCATGGTGTTCTCGCTGCGAGAGCGCAGTTAGCGAATAAAGTCAATAGTTTAGCAAACGACTCGGATTTATGCGCGGCGCGTGGTGTTCCCTATTGGCGCGCACTGCCCCGGTTTGGTTGGGGCGACCGATCAGCGCTTTGTGTGCGGTCGATTCGGCCGGCAACAACTTGGTGGCCGCACGCGTGGGCATGCGCGAAAAGTCCGCCTATCGCTACCTCTACCTACAATTTAGTGCTCCCTGTGCTTTATCCGTTGCTCTACTCGCGCACGCCACATCATGACCATCGATTCCAACGCCGATCACCTTTCCTCCCCGTCCGATGCGCAGGAAAAGCGCGATGCCTTATACCGTTCCGCGCTGCACTATCACGAGTACCCCGGGCCGGGCAAGATCGCCATTGCGCCGACCAAGCAACTCGAAACGCAAATCGATTTGGCGCTGGCGTATTCGCCGGGCGTGGCCGCGCCGTGTCAGGAGATCGTGCGCGATCCGGCGCATGCCTTTCGCTATACCGCACGCGGCAATCTGGTGGGAGTGGTCACCAATGGCACGGCGGTGTTGGGATTAGGCGACATCGGCGCGCTGGCCGGCAAGCCGGTGATGGAAGGTAAGGGGGTCCTGTTCAAGAAGTTTTCCGGCATCGATGTGTTCGATATCGAGATCCAAGAGAGGGACCCGGTCAAGCTGGTGGAGATCATCGCCGCGCTGGAGCCGACGTTTGGCGGCATCAACCTGGAGGACATCAAGGCGCCGGATTGTTTTTACGTCGAGCGCGAACTGCGCAAGCGTCTGAAGATTCCGGTGTTCCACGACGATCAGCATGGCACGGCGATCACGGTAGGCGCGGCGGCGATCAATGGCTTGAAGGTGGCAGGCAAACGCATTGAGGATGTCAAGCTGGTGGCCTCCGGCGCCGGTGCGGCGGCGTTGTCGTGTCTGGGCCTGCTGGTCAAGCTGGGCTTGAAGCGCGAGAACATCTGGATCACCGACATCGAAGGTCTGGTGTATGCGGGGCGCACGGTGTTGATGGATCCGGAAAAAGCCGTCTATGCGCAAAAAACCGACAAACGACGGCTCGATGAGGTTATCGACGGCGCGGACGTGTTTTTGGGGCTGTCGGCGGGCGGCGTCCTCAAGCCCGCCATGGTGGCGCGCATGGCCGCGCGGCCATTGATTCTGGCGTTGGCCAATCCGATTCCAGAGATTTTGCCCGAGGAGGTAAAAGCGGTGCGCGAGGACGCCATCATCGCCACGGGCCGCAGCGATTATCCCAACCAGGTCAACAACGTTCTGTGTTTTCCCTACATCTTTCGCGGCGCGCTCGATTGCGGCGCGACCACCATCACCGATGCGATGGAGATCGCCGCCGTGCACGCCATTGCGGAACTGGCGCAGGTCGAGCAAAGCGACGTGGTGGCGCGCGCTTATGCAGGCGAGAAAATGCGCTTTGGGGCGCAATACCTGATTCCCAAACCATTCGATCCGCGCTTGATCGTCAAGATTGCTCCGGCAGTGGCCCAAGCGGCTGCCAGCAGCGGCGTGGCGACGCGCCCGATCGCCGACATGGACGCGTATCGGGACCATCTGCAAAACTTTGTCTATGCCTCCGGCGCGACGATGAAACCGATCATCGAAGCCGCGCGCGCCGCGCCTAAAAAGCGCATCGCCTACGCTGAAGGCGAGGAAGAGCGCGTGCTGCGCGCCGCGCAAATTGTGGTCGATGACGGCCTCGCGCGGCCGATGCTGATCGGGCGTCCGCCCATCATTGCGCAGAGTATTGCCAAGTTAGGGTTGCGCTTGCAGCAAGACCGCGATTACGACGTCATCAACATCGACTTCGACGAGCGGTACCGTGACTTCTGGCAGAGTTACCACGATTTGACACGGCGCAAGGGCATCACGCCGCCCATCGCCAAGATCGAGATGCGCCGCCGTCTGACGCTGATCGGTGCGATGCTGCTGCACAAGGGCTATGTCGATGGCATGATCTGCGGCACCTGGGGCATCAACGCCATGCACCTGACCTACATCGAGCAGGTGATCGGCAAAAAACCCGGCGCGCGCACCTTCGGCGCAATGAACGGCTTGGTACTGCCCAAGGGGCTGGTGTTCCTGGTGGATACGCACATCAACTACGACCCCAGTGCCGAGCAATTGGCCGAGATTACTGTCATGGCCGCTGAGGAAATTCTGCGCTTCGGCTTGCGGCCCAAGGCCGCGCTGGTGTCGCATTCCAACTTCGGCAATACCAATCAGCCCAGCGCGGTCAAGATGCGCCGCGTGCTCGAACTGTTGCGAGCCGATGCGCCATGGCTGGAGGTTGACGGCGAAATGCAGGGCGACGTGGCACTCGACCCGCAAGAGCGCGCGGGCGTGATGCCCGACAGTCCTTTGAACGGAAGCGCAAACTTACTTGTGTTGCCGAATCTGGACGCCGCCAACATTGCCTACAACCTGCTCAAGGTCTCCGCAGGCGGCGGGATCGCCATCGGCCCCATGCTGCTGGGGGCCGCCAAGCCGGTGCACATACTCACTGCCAGTAGCACTGTGCGCCGCATTGTCAATATGACCGCCCTCACCGTTGCTGATGCCAATGCGACATAATAGAGGGCATGGCGGCTGTTTGTGTTACACTGTGTAACTCAGCGATGGGTGCGATCACTTACGATGCGCCCTACATGTAACCGCCCGTTGCTATCCTTATTTTTCTGGCGGCTTGATTTTTGGGTACCGATAAGGCAAACTTAATCATTTGCTATGTTCCGGGTCAACCTGGAGAAAGAGTGTCGTACAACATGATGCGGACAGCGGCGGTTTCAGCCATCCGGGGCCTTTGGCGTAGGCAGTGGTCCGGGGCGTTGCTGGCGACGGCGCTGTTGGGCAGCAGTTTGGGCGCGTTTTGCCCATCAGCTGCGGCGTTTGAGCCATCCGGGCTGACGGCTTCGGCCGCAGGCACGGTAGCTCTGTCGAACCTGCCACGCGAAGGTCAGCGCATGTACCGGTTGATCTTGCAAGGCGGGCCCTTCCCTCATGAGAAGGACGGCGTAACGTTCGGGAACTACGAACGCCAACTACCGGCGGCGCGGCGCGGTTACTACCATGAATATACCGTGGATACGCCGGGTGCACACAATCGGGGAGCGCGGCGCATTGTATGTGGCGGGCGCCAAGTTGCCACACCCGACGCGTGCTACTACACCACTGACCACTATTCGAGTTTCAGAAAGATCGTGGAATGAAAACTTTGGAACCTTTTCAACCCTTGCAGACTCATCAGGAGGGCGATTTGCCCTCTTCAATAGGGAAGAATATGCCCATTTCAACTATCACCACCAAGCCGGACCAATCCCCCCCCCCGCAAGACGCGTTGCTTCGTGCCGTGCGCAGCAACATCGTACAGTCGATCCGTGCGTACCATGCGCACGACTTGCAGCAAGCGGCCATTGCGCTGGGTCAGCATTTCCTTTATGCCGACATCTCCAGCGCCCAGACCAAGCAGGACGTACTGGATCTGTTGGCCGAGCAGTTTACGTTGCCGGCGCACTTCGGTAAGAACTTTGACGCGCTCTACGACTGCCTGACCGACCCGCTGCACAAATCCGGACCGCAGCCCGGTTTTGTGGTCGTACTCGAGCATCTGCCCGCTACCGCGCGTTTCGACAAGGAAACGCGTGAGCAATTGCTCGACATCTTCCGCGATGCCGCTGACTATTGGGCAGAGCGCAAAGTGCCGTTCAGGTGCTTCTATTCTTTTCAGTAGCCCGTTTTGCATCCAACGGCCAAGCAGAACGGGCACACACTGGCCACCAGGAAAGTGAAGACGCATCATGCAGTGAGCACGGCGCACTTCCCGTGGACAAACTGCTGGACATTACCCCCGAAGCGCTGCGCATGAGCAGTCCCTTCAACGCAGGGTATTGGCTCAGCGCGGCATGATCGGAGCGGCTTTGCCCGGCCGCTGTCCCTCCCTTTCGGTAAAGCCCCGGCGCAGTTCGTGCCGGGGCTTTTTTATGGTGCGGATCGGAGGCAGAATAAGCGCCTGCATCGAATCAAGAATGCTTGACGCAGCTTTTGACATACCCGTCATACTCATTTGAAATAACCGCTCACCATGACCGCCGCTCCCGCCGCTCCCGATGCCGTGCCGCTGCCTGTGTTGCAAACCCAGGTCGTACAAGCTCTGCAGGCTGAGCTGCCGGCCGACGCGGTGCTGTGGACGCCCGAACAAACCACACCTTATGAGTGTGACGGCTTGACCGCTTACCGGCAACGCCCTCTGGTGGTGGCGCTGCCCGAAAACAAAGCGCAGGTGCAGGCCGTGCTGCGTGTTTGTCACCAGCTCAAAGTACCGGTGACTGCGCGCGGTGCCGGCACGGGCCTGTCCGGCGGCGCATTGCCGCATGCGCGCGGAGTTACGCTGTCGCTGGCGCGCCTGAACAAAATTTTGGAGATTGACCCGTTGGCGCGCACGGCGCGGGTGCAATGCGGCGTGCGTAATCTGGCGATCAGCGAAGCCGCGGCGCGGTATGGCCTGTATTACGCTCCCGACCCGAGCAGTCAGATCGCGTGCACCATCGGCGGCAACGTAGCGGAAAACGCCGGTGGCGTGCACTGTCTGAAATACGGCCTGACGGTACACAACATACTGGCCGTACGCGGTTTTACCAGCGCGGGCGACATGATCGAATTGGGCGGCGCGGTGCTTGATTCGCCCGGCTACGACCTGCTGGCACTGGTTACCGGCAGTGAAGGAATGTTGGCTGTGATTACCGAGGTTACGGTGCGCCTGATTCCCAAGCCGCAGCTGGCGCGCTGCGTGCTGGCGAGCTTTGCCGACATTCAAAGCGCAGGTGCGGCGGTGACGCGCATCATCGCCGAGGGCATCATTCCTGCCGGGCTGGAATTGATGGACAAGCCCATGACCGCCGCCGTCGAAGCTTTTGTCCATGCTGGCTACGACCGCGATGCCGCTGCCATTTTGCTGTGCGAGAGCGACGGCACGGCCGAGGAAGTCGAGGAGGAAATTGCGCGCGTCTCCAAAGTGCTGCGCGAAGCCGGTGCTGCGCGCATCACCGTCAGCCGCGACGAGGCCGAGCGCCTGAAATTCTGGAGCGGTCGCAAAAATGCCTTTCCGGCAAGTGGCCGCATCAGCCCTGACTACATGTGCATGGACTCGACCATTCCGCGCGCACGGCTGGCCGAGATGCTGCAAGCCATTGCCGCAATGGAGGGGCGCTACCACCTGCGGTGCTGCAACGTTTTTCACGCCGGCGACGGCAATCTGCACCCGTTGATCTTGTTCGATGCCAATGATCCCGACCAGCTAAAGCGCGCGGAACGTTTCGGTGCCGACATCTTGGAAACCAGCGTGCGCTTGGGCGGCAGCGTTACCGGCGAACATGGCGTGGGCGTCGAGAAATTAAACAGCATGTGCGTGCAGTTCTCACCGGAGGAGAACGCGCAGATGATGGCCCTCAAGCGGGCCTTCGACCCGTCCGGTCTGCTCAATCCCGGCAAGGTCATCCCCACCCATCCGCGCTGTGTGGAATACGGCCGCACGCTGGTGCGCAGAGGGCTGCTCCCGCACCCGGAACTTGAGCGGTTTTAAATGCAAGCGCCGTAATCGGGAATGGCTCCCAACGTCAGCGCTTGCGAGGACTACAGGACTATTTAGGGGGGCAAATCACTTTTGATCCGGCTTTACCAGCCGGATCACGCCGCAGGCGATAACCGGACCGGCGTTGCCGTCGGGTTGGCTGGTCCAGCTATCCGAGTCGCGGTGCAGGATCAGCACCTTGCCGATGACGCTGTTGGGGCCATCGAGCTTAATGACCGGGCTGATGTAGTCCTCCATCTCCGCCACACCATGTTGGTCGGCCCGCACCGTGGGCAAGTCGCCGACCATGCCGGCAAAGCCAGGCCGGTTGTGCTGTTTGTGCGTGGGGTTGAAAATGCCGCCGATGCTCCCCGCATTGGGTGCAGAGCAGTTGCCGTCGTGAATGTGCATGGCTTTGCTCGGGAGCCGCCGCGGCAGGCCCGGCGGCACGTTTTCGATGCGCCCGTTGATGACGACTTCATTCTTCCACTCCCTGAAATGGAACTCGCCCGTAACGGGCGCACTGGCGCCCGGCTGCGGCGGATTGACCGCGCGCAGATCCGCCACGGCTTCGAGCGGCTGGGGTTGGGTCGGCGTCGTGGCACAGGCCGCGAGCAGCGCGGCGGCCAAGGTTGCGGCAAGCGCCAGGGTCAGACGGGAACGATGCATAGGGTTCTCCATGTCGAGAAGAGGTGAATTGGACGGGAAGCGCCAATCTTAGAGCTATAAAGCAGCCCATGCGACTGCTGCTGATTGTGTCGTCGTTGGTTTTGGCACTGGCCGGTTGCGGCGACGATGCCGCGCGCGCGCTGGGCACGCTGGAGTTCGACCGCATGGCCGTGCCCGCGCCGGTGGCGGAAAAGATCATCGCCATCGACGTGAAAGAAGGCCAGACCGTGCGCGCGGGGCAGGTGTTGCTGCAACTGGACCCGGACTATACGCAAGCGCAGCTTGCCGCGCTACAGGCACAGGTCAAGCAGAATCAGGCGCGTCTGGATGAATTGCGCAACGGCCCGCGCAGCGAGGAGATCGCCGCCGCCCGCGCCAATCTGGCCGCCGCGCAGGCGCGGGCGGTCAATGCGCGATCGACTTATGCGCGCGCCGAACGGCTGGCGCCGTCGCAGGCGGTGTCGGTGCAGGACGTGGAGAGCGCCCGCGCGGCGGCTGATTCAGCCGATGCGCAGGTCCGCTCCGCCGGCCAGGCGCTATTGGAATTGGAGCACGGAACCCGCATAGAACAAATCGTACAAGGCCAGAGAGCGCTTGAGAACGCACGCGCGCAAGCCGCCGCCGCACAGGTCGCGCTGGGCAAACTCACGGTAACCGCGCCGCGCGACGCGCGGGTGGACAGCCTGCCTTACAAGCTGGGCGACCAGGCGCCGATAGGCGCGCCGCTGGCGGTGCTGCTGGCCGACGGCGCGCCCTACGCGCGGGTGTATGTGCCCGAACCTTTGCGGCCGCAGGTGCGCGTGGGCGATCCGGCGCGGGTGCGGATTGAGGGCCAAGCCAAAACTTATGCCGGAACGGTGCGCATGATCCGCAGCAGCCCGGCGTTTACGCCCTATTACGCGCTGACCGGCCAGGACGCGGTGCGGCTGTCGTATCTGGCGGAAATCCAGTTGAATCAGGACGCGCGCGACTTGCCCGCGGGGCTGCCCGTTACCGCGGAATTCGGCCCATGAACGATGCCGCGCCGGCCATCCGCGCCACCGGCCTGACCAAGCGCTTCGGCGCACTGACGGCGGTCGACGGCATCGATTTGGCCGTGCCGCGCGGACAGGTGTACGGCTTTCTCGGCCCCAACGGCAGCGGCAAATCGACCACCATCCGCATGTTGTGCGGGCTGCTGACGCCCACCAGCGGCACCATCGAGGTGCTGGGGCTGCCGATCCCCGAACAGGCCGAGGCGCTGCGCCGGCGCATCGGCTACATGACGCAGAAATTCTCGCTCTATGAGGATTTGACGGTGCGCGAGAACCTGGAATTTCTCGCCACCGTGCAGGGGCTGTCCAGAGCGCGCGTCAAAAGCCGGGTGGATGAACTGGTCGCGCAATACGCCTTGGCCGACCGGCAAAAGCAGATCGCGGGCACCCTGAGCGGCGGACAAAAGCAGCGCCTGGCGCTGGCGGGCGCGGTGGTGCACGCGCCGGAGCTGCTGTTTCTGGACGAGCCGACCAGCGCCGTCGATCCTGAGTCGCGGCGCAGCTTTTGGGAAAAGCTGTTCGATCTGGCCGACGCGGGCGCGACGCTGCTGGTGTCCACGCATTACATGGACGAGGCCGAGCGCTGCCACCGGCTGGCGATTCTGGACGACGGCCACCTGATGGCCGATGACGCGCCCACGGCGCTGATGGGCGCGCTGGCCGGGCGCGCGTTTACCGTCGAAGCCCATGAGCCGCGCCGCGCGCAGGCGTTGCTGGCAGCACTGCCCGGCGTGGCGAGCGCCGCGCAGATCGGCAACACGCTGCGCGTGCTGGCCGCGGCGCACGATGACGCCTTGCCCGCGCGCATGGCCGCGGCGCTGGATGCGGCGCAATTGCGCGCCGACATCGCGCCCGCCGCGCCGAATCTGGAAGATGTATTCGTTGCCGCGATACAGACCCGGCGCGCTGCTGAGGATGCGGAGGCGGCGCGATGAACGGACGGCTGGCCTGGCAGCGTTTTTTCGCGGTGGCGGTCAAGGAAGCGCGCCAGTGGCGGCGCGACCGCCTGAGCATCGGCATGATTTTCGGCATTCCGGTGCTGATGCTGGTTCTGTTCGGTTACGCCATCAACCTGAACCTGCGCCATTTGCCCGCCGGCATTGCCGATCTGTCGGGCACGGCGGCTTCGCGCGCGGCGGTAATGGACATGGTGGCGACCAACATCATCACGCCCAAACTGGCCGCGACCTCGCCGCAGCAGCTCACCGATGCCCTGCGCCGCGGCCAAATCAGCATCGGCGTGGTGATTCCGCCGGACTTCGAGGCCCGGCTGCTCGACGGGCGCGAAGCGATACAGGTAATGGTCGACGGCAGTGACACGGTGGTGCAAAGCGCGGCCATGCAATTGGCGCAGATGCCGCTGGCCGACTCGGACGCGGCCCAGACCGCGCGGACCGAGCGCACGCCCGATGCGTTCACGCCGGACAGCGGCCCGATTCGCGTGGTCAGCTTCTACAACCCGGAGCGGCGCTCGGCGGTCAACATCGTGCCCGGTCTGGTGGGCGTGATTTTGACCATGACGATGGTGCTGTTCACCGCCGTAGCCATCGTGCGCGAGCGCGAGCGCGGCAATCTGGAAATGCTGATTGCCACGCCGCTGTCCAGCATTGAGCTGATGGCCGGCAAGATCGCGCCGTGCGTCGTCTTCGGCCTGGTGCAGACCACGCTGATTCTGATCGTCGGCGCGGTGCTGTTCCGCGTGCCGTGCGCGGGCCGCCTGATCGACGTGTACGGCGCGGCGGCGCTGCTGGTCATCGCCAACCTGAGCCTGGGGTTGCTGGTTTCCACCTTCGTCCAGTCGCAGTTTCAGGCCATGCAGCTCACGCTGATGCTCTTTCTGCCTTCGATTCTGCTGTCGGGCTTCATGTTTCCGTTCGACGGCATGCCGCGCCCCGCGCAATGGTTCGCCGAATGTCTGCCGCTGACGCACGCGCTGCGCCTGATCCGCGGCGTCATGCTGCGCGGCGCGAGCCTGCTGGAACTGTGGCCGGACATACTGGCGCTGTTGGCGTTTACCGCCGTCATGATGACGCTGTCCCTCCTCAAATTCCGCAAGCGGCTCGATTGAGCGCTTGTTATCACATACCGCAATGTGCGGACTTGCGCACAGAGGCCAAGCATGTCATCCGGTTGTTGCCGTCCCCGTCAACAACCCGCGCACACAGGCGCGGCTCAATTCAATACAGCGCCATCGACAGCTTGCGCCGATACGTTGAAATCAGCTCAACGCGCGGGTCTTGCACCTGTTGTTCGGCGTCGCCGGTAAGTTCAATGCCGCCGTTGCTTTTGCCGGGCGCGGCAGCGGTGGATTTGTTGGGCGGTGGGGCGAGCAGTTCCAGGATGGCGACATAGAGCTTGCGCGCGGCTTCGTCGTTCCAGGTTTTGTCGCGCATGACGATTTCCAGCAATTCATCCATCGCTTGCGTCCACTCGTCCGCGGCAACGAGCACGCGCGCTTTGTCGTAGCGCGTCTGAAAGTCGCGTTTGTTTTTGGCGATGAGCGCATCGAATTGCGCGCTGGACCATTGGCCGCGCGGGTCGGTTTGCGCGAACACGATGGCGTCGATCCACATGGCCAGCGCGTGAAAGCGCGGCACTTTGGGTTCGCGTGCCAGCGGCTGCGCAATCGCGGCCTGGGCCTCGGCTATTGCGCCGGTGGCGATGAGCAGGCGCGCGTAATCGAAGCGCGCGTCATCGTTATCGGGATCGGCTTGCAGCGCAGCTTGCAGTTGCGCCAGCGCAGCATCGGGATCGCCCGCATTGAGCAGAGCGTCGGCTTCGTCGCGCCCGGCTTCGGCTTGCAGCACACCCTCGCTGGGCACGTATTTGTCGAGGAACTGGCGCAACTGCCCTTCGGGCACCGCGCCCATGAAGGCATCGATAGGTTGGCCGTTTTTGAGCAGGATGCAGGTCGGGATGCTGCGGATGCCGAACGCGGCGGCCAGTTGCTGCTCAACGTCGGAATTGATCTTGACCAGCTTGAATCGCCCGGCGTATTCGGCTTCGAGTTTTTCCAGCACCGGCGAGAGGCTTTTGCACGGCCCGCACCAAGGCGCCCAGAAATCCACCAGCACAGGCGTTTGCAGCGAGGCGGCAATGACCTCGGACTCAAAATTTTTCAGGGTAACGTCGATCATCTTGTCATCATCCTGGATTGGGATTGGGGGTTCGTAAAATTCACAACTTTGACTAACCAAGGCAGCGGCCCATGAGCGAAGCGCAGGTTGATATTGGCGTGGTGATGGGATCGGCCTCCGACTGGGAGACGATGCAGCACGCTACGCGCATTCTCCAACAGTTCGGCATTGCGCATGAGGCGCGGGTGGTCTCGGCGCACCGCATGCCCGACGACATGTTCGCGTATGCGCAGACTGCCGCCGCCCGCGGCCTGAGCGCCATCATCGCCGGCGCAGGCGGGGCGGCGCATTTGCCGGGGATGCTGGCGGCCAAAACCACTGTGCCGGTGCTGGGCGTGCCGGTGTCGAGCAAGGCGCTGAGCGGCCTGGATTCGCTCTATTCCATCGTGCAGATGCCCAAGGGTGTGCCGGTGGCCACGTTTGCCATCGGCGCGGCGGGCGCGGCCAACGCGGCGCTGTTCGCGGTGGCGCTGCTGGCCACGCGCGATGCGGCATTGCGCGCCAAGCTCGACGCTTTCCGTGCCGAACAGACCGCTGCCGCGCGCGCATCAACGCTGCCCGCTCCGGAGACGTTCGGGTCATGATGACCGCGCCGACCTCAATGGCTCCCATCCTGCCCGATTTGCCGCCGCCCACGTTGGGCGTCCTGGGGGGCGGACAGTTGGGACGAATGTTCGTGCATGCCGCGCAGGCGCTGGGTTATGAAACCGTGGTGCTCGATCCCGACCCGGACAGTCCCGCGGGGCGCGTGGCGCATGCGCAAATTCGCGCCGATTACCGCGACGGCGCGGCGCTGCATGAGCTGGCTGCTCGCGCGCAGGCCATCACCACGGAGTTCGAGAACGTTCCCGCCGCAAGCTTGGCCGAACTGGCACGCACGTGCGTGGTCGCACCGGCCGCCGAGGCGATCGAGATCGCGCAAGATCGGATCCGCGAAAAAGCCCATTTTGTACGCTGCGCAACCGCTGGCGGTATTGATCCTGCACCGTATTCTGCTATTGAAAGTGAAGCAGACTTGCGGCAGGTACCGGATGCATTGCTGCCAGGGATTTTGAAAACCGCGCGGCTGGGCTATGACGGCAAGGGGCAAGTGCAGGCCGCTACGCGTGCCGAACTGGCCGCCGCGTGGCAGCGTTTGCAGTGCGCGCCGTGCGTGCTGGAGCAGCGTTTGCCGTTGGCGGCGGAATGTTCGGTCATCGTTGCGCGCGGGCGCGACGGACAGATCGTGAGCTTGCCGGTACAGCGCAACCTGCATCGCAATGGCATTCTGGCCGTCACCGAGGTTTATGAGGGGAATGTCTCTGCATCTGTTGCCCGTCAAGCGCACGATGCCACTGTTTTGATAGCAAACGAACTTGGCTACGTCGGCGTGCTGTGCGTCGAATTTTTTGTGCTGGCCGGTGAGCGCCTGATTGTCAATGAAATGGCGCCGCGCCCGCACAACAGCGGTCATTACACCGTCGATGCCTGTGATCTGTCGCAATTCGATTTGCAGGTCCGCACCCTCGCGGGTCTGCCATTGGTTCAGCCGCGCCAGCACAGCGCCGCCGTCATGCTCAACCTGCTGGGTGATCTGTGGTTTGACGCAAGCGGCGCGGCGCGTACCCCGCCGTGGGCGCGCGTGTTGCAACTGCCTGGCGCGCACTTGCACTTGTACGGTAAGCGCCAAGCGCGCCCTGGGCGCAAGATGGGGCACCTGACCTTTACGGCGTCGGATGCGCAAACCGCGCGCCAACAAGCGCTGGCGGCGGCGCAAACGCTGGGTATCGCGCCGTTTTGATGAGGGGGTGCGCACCATGATCCTGGATGGACAAGACGCCGAATCCGTTGCCCGCGCCGCACAAGCCTTGGCGGCGGGCGAATTGGTGGGCATGCCGACCGAAACGGTCTATGGTCTGGCGGCTGATGCGGCGAACGATGCAGCGGTGGGCGGCATTTACGCTGCCAAGGGGCGGCCCGCCGACCATCCGCTGATCGTCCACGTGGCCGATGCCACGCGCGCGCCGGACTTTGCTGTTGACGTGCCCGATCTGGCGCAACGCTTGATGGCTGCCTTCTGGCCCGGTCCGCTGACGTTGATCCTGCCGCGCCGCGCGGGTGTGGCTGACGCGGCGGCGGGCGGGCAAGACTCGATCGGTCTGCGTTGCCCCGCGCACCCCGTTGCACAAGCCTTACTCGCGGCCTGCGTAGCGCGTGGCGTGACGGGCCTGGCGGCTCCCAGCGCGAACCGCTTTGGGCGCGTCAGCCCGACCACGGCCGCGCATGTGGCGGCCGAATTTGGTGATGATTTATTAGTGCTTGACGGCGGCCCGTGCGGGGTCGGTATCGAGTCGGCCATCGTCGATTGCACGCGCGGCGTGCCGGTGCTGCTGCGTCCTGGTCAGTTGACGCGCGCGGCCATCGCCCGCGCGGCCGGGCAGCGTGTGCTGTCAAAAGACGAACTGGCTACGCCTGATCCGCGTGCGTCGGGGACGCTGAGCGCGCACTACGCACCACGCGCCAAGGTGCGCTTGATGGGGGCTGAGGAATTGCGCGTCTCGCTCGATCTGCTGGACGGCACAGTCGGCCATGCCACGCCGACCATCGCAGTTTGGGCACGTGCGCCGCTGTCGTCCCCATCGCGTCAAATCCTCCTGCGCCCGATGCCCGATGACGCCGAGGCCGTCGCACGACAACTCTTTGCCGTGCTGCGCGGCTTCGACGACGCGGGGGTGCGGCTGATCTGGATCGAAACCCCGCCCGTTACGCCCGAATGGGAGGGTGTGAACGACCGCTTGTTGCGCGCGGCAGCCAGTGCGTGATGCCGGCTCCCGTGTGCCGTGTTGCCCTTGTCGGCTTGCCATCGCTACACTAACCCGCATCTTTTGTTTTTTCTCCGAGACTCCGAACATGACCCAGCCTCTGACTTCTTCTCGCCGCGCCTTTCTTGCCTGGGCGGGCTCCGGCGCCGCGTTGCTGCTGACGGGCTGCGGCTCCGGCAGTGTGGCCAACCAGTTACATCCCAAGCGTTTCTTGATCGTCGGCGACGGTTTTTGCGATCAGGGCCAGAACGGTTCGTTGCCGACGGTCAATGACGGCAGCATGACTTGGCTGCAACAGTTGGCCGCGTACTACGGCAACGGTATCGCGCCGGTCAAGCCCGCCAATCAGGGCGGAACGGCTTGGGCGCAAGCGTTCGCTTTCATCGGCAGCCCGGACACCGTGAGCGGTACCAACGCTCCCAGCGTGCAGACGCAAGTCGATACGATGCTGTCGAGCACGGCCATTGCTAACGACGATTTGGTGTTCATCAACGGCGGTATGGCCGACATTGTGCAGGCGGTGGCGCAAACCGGCATCTCGGCAGCCACTACCGCTACCGTGCAGGCGGCGGCTTCTGCGCTGGCCGCGCAGGTGCGGCGGCTGACGCAAAACGGGGGTACGCACGTGGCGTTGACCGGCGTTTACGACATCAGCATTTCGCCCTGGGCGGTGGGAACGGGTCTGCGCATCAGCGATATCAGCGATCTGACGGTGGCGTTCAACGACCAGCTGCTGCTCGATATCAACGATTTGGGTTCGGTGGTGCTGTACCTGGACGCAGCGCTGTTTTACAACTTGGTGTGGCATAAGCCGGGCGATTACTCGCTGAGCAATAGCACTACGCAGGTTTGCACCACGCCGAACGCGCTGAGTTGCAACACCAGCACATTGATTGCGGGGGTCAATTACAACAAGTATCTGTTTGCGGACAACCTGCATTTCACCCCTGTCGCGCAACGCTTGTTTGCCCTGAGCAATTACGGCAGTAACGCCTATCAGCGATTAACCTATCGGTGGTGAGGCTGCTGCGGGCGGCATGGCGCTCGCTCGCGCTATGGCTGATCGCGTAGCGTCCATTGCACCAGTTGCTCCAGCGCCGGGCGGGCAGCCGGGGCGTTGGGGTCGTTGATGATGCCCGCAATGGCGTAGATACGGCCCGATCGGCCCGGTACGTAGCCTGCAATGGCAACCACGTCGCGTAGCGTGCCGGTTTTGAGCATGGCTTTGCCGATGGCTTGCGATCCCGGATGGCGATCGGCAAAGTGCACCAGGGTGCCGTCCACACCGGCGATGGAGAGCGAATGCATGAAAGGCGCTGCCGCTGCCGGGTCGTTGGCCGCTTGTTGCAGCAACGCCACCAGCGAGGCCGCGCTGATGCGTGCATCGCGCGACAGGCCCGCGCCGTTGTCCAGCAGCGGCGCGGTGCGCAGACCGAAGCGGCTGCGCCACCAGCGCGCCACACGTTGGCGCGAGCGGGCGAAACTGCCGCGCTCCAGGTCGCTGCTGTACAGGCCGCCGTCCCCGGTTGCCGAGAGCGTCAGGAACAACTGCTGCGCCATGACGTTGTTGGAGAACTTGTTGATGTCAGCGATGATGTCCGCAAGTGGCGGCGACACTTCAGTCAGGAGCAGTTTTGTCGGCGCCGGGATCGGCCCGTTGATCCATTTGACCTGTCCGGTCAGTGAGCCGCCGTTGGCGCGCCACAGCGCATCGAACACGCGCGGCGCAAACTGTGCCGCGTCGGGATAAGCCAGCCCCCATTGCTGATCACCGCATGCCAGCGGATAACTGCCCGCAAAATGCACTTGTGTCGGGTCGGCAAAATCCAGCGCCAGCTTGGCGCGCCAGTCACCGCACGCGCCCGGATCGCCCGGCACTTCGGCGGGGACTTGCACGTTCGCGATGAGCGGTTCGGTCGTGACATGGACTTGGCCCGTGACCGGGTCGGGCGAGAATTGAAAGATCAGCGCTCCAAAATTAACCAGCAGTCCGTCCGGCCCGGCGTTGTAGGCCCGCAGCGGATCGTCGTCGAATGCCGCCGGATTGTGCGGCGGCAAGTCGAACACACGGTTGGACAGCAGCATGTCGCCCTGCACCACGCGCACGCCTTGTGCCTGAATGGCCTGCATCAGCGCGTTGAGGCGCTCCACCACCAATTTGGGGTCGCCTCCGCCTTCGATCACCAGATTGCCGTGCAATACGCCGTTGACGATCGGGCCTTGTGCATAAACGCGCGTTTTCCACAAGTAACCGGGCCCCAGCAGATCAAGGCCCGCATAGGTGGTGACGAGCTTCATGACCGAGGCCGGGTTCATCGGCGTATCGACGTGCCAGAGCAGACGCGACGTGGCGACCGGGGCATAAAGCGGCGGCGCCGCCAGCCCGCCGGCGGCGGCGTTGTTTGTCGGTGAGGACGGTGCGTTAACCGCTCCCGGCGGTACGACGGGAGCGACCATCATCGCCACGTGGTCGGCGGACACGCCCGCGCGCGCGAGTATCTGCGCGATTTCCGGCGGCAGCGTCGTCAAGACGTGCGGGGCGGCTGGCCGTGCGGGCCTGGCGAAGACTTTGGAGCGCGCATCGGCGGGCATCGACACACTGAACGCGCACAACAACATCAGCACGGCGGCTGTGCGGCGCGGCAGGCAGCGGGAAAGCATGAGGTAAAACGATTGGCACAACATCCGTTCATTGTGACCATCGGCGGGGGTGGTGCAGAGCGTGATGCAACGGCGCGTCTCGGTGGTATAGTCAAACCGCTATGCAACTGCATCCGTTCTACGGCTTTTACTTTTGGTTCTCAGCCCCCGGCGGACGAGAGACTGGCGTATGAGTCGATGAATTGAACGCAAGCCACCCCGAACCGCCACGCGGATACCGCCAGGCGGTTTTTTGTTGCCCAATTATTTTTTACAGGAGCTTTGTTTCATGAACGCCAACGCCGCCCCTCTTGCTTGCGCGCCGGCCGGAGTCGCGCCGCACGCGCGCACCAGCGAAACCGATGATGCGCGTATCCGCGATATTTCCGTATTGCCGCCGCCTGAGCACCTGATCCGCTTTTTCCCGATTCGCGGCACGAAAGTCGAAGCGCTTATTGCGCACACGCGCCATGCCATCCGCGACATCCTGGCCGGGCACGACCAACGGTTGCTGGTGGTGGTTGGCCCGTGCTCCATTCACGACCCGGAGGCGGCGCTCGACTACGCCCGGCGCCTGAAGCTGTTGCGCGAGCGTTATGCGGGGCTGCTGGAAATCATGATGCGCGTGTATTTCGAGAAACCGCGTACCACGGTGGGCTGGAAAGGGTTGATCAACGACCCGTATCTGGACCAGAGCTTCCGCATCGACGAAGGGCTGCGCATCGCGCGGCAACTGCTGATCGACATCAACCGACTGGGCGTTCCGGCGGGTAGCGAGTTTCTGGACGTCATCTCGCCGCAATACATCGGCGACCTCATCAGTTGGGGCGCGATTGGCGCGCGCACGACCGAAAGCCAGGTGCACCGTGAGCTGGCATCGGGCCTGTCCGCGCCGATCGGTTTCAAAAACGGTACCGACGGTAATTTGCGCATCGCTATCGACGCCATCCAGGCCTCTGCACGGCCGCACCACTTTTTATCCGTGGACAAAAACGGGCAGGTCGCTATCGTCCATACCGAGGGCAACCGCGATTGCCACGTCATCCTGCGCGGCGGCAAGGCGGCCAATTACGACGCCGATAGCGTCGCGGCGGCGGCGCGTGATCTGGAAAGCGCCGGTTTGCGCCCGGCGGTGATGATCGACACCAGCCACGCCAACAGCCTCAAGCAGCATCAGCGGCAGATGGACGTGGCACGGGATATTGGCGCGCAAATCGCAAACGGCTCGCAGCGCATTTTCGGCGTGATGGTGGAGAGCAATATCCAAGCCGGCGCGCAAAAGTTCGTCCCCGGTGAGGATGATCCGGCCCGGCTTGAATACGGCACAAGCATTACCGACGCTTGCCTGGGCTGGGACGATACCGCGACGTTGATCGACGGTCTGGCACAAGCGGTGCAGACGCGGCGCGGCAAGTGATTTTGCGGGTTGGGTTACACCATTCCCAGCTTGCGCAGACGCTCCACGTGCGCCAGCAGCGAGCGTTTGGCTGCGTCCCAAGCCGAGGAGGGCGTGTCGCCGTAGGCATAGGTCACCCAGCGGTCTAGGTTGCCCTGCGGGTCGGCGCGCAGCGCGGCCAGCACCTTGGCTTCGCGCGCCAAGCGGTGTGCGGTCAGGCGCGCAATAACGCCGCGCACGTCGGCCAGCACATGACCATGCGCGGGCAGCGCCAAGTCGATGCCGCCGTGCGCACAGGCTGCGTCGAGCTTGGTCAGCGAATCGAGATAGGCGCTCATGTCGCCATCGGGCGGATCGACGATGGTGGTGCTGCCGTTCAGAATGTGGTCGCCGGAGAACAGCAGCGCGTCTTCTTCCAGCACCAAGCACACATGATTGGCGGCATGGCCGGGCGTGAAGATTGCCCGCAGCGTGTGCGTGATGCCGTGCGCACCGGTGAGTTGCAGACGCTCGCCATCGTGCAGCGCGCGGTCGGGATGAAAAGTGTGCCGTGGATCGGCCGTCGAGGCCGAGGGCAAGCCCAAAATCGGTGGCGTGTGGCCTTGTTGCGCGCACAGCGCTTGCAACGGCTTTGCGCCGGGCGCATGGTCGGGGTGCGAATGGGTGCAGACAATGGCACGGATCGTTGCGTGTCCGCCGCCTGCATCGCGCACGGCTTGCCACAGCCGCGCAACGTGCGTCATGTCATCAGGGCCGGGGTCTATGGCGATGAATCCCGCCGCAGCGTCGCCCACCAGGTAGCTGTTCGTGCCCGGACCGGTCATGAAACCGGCGTTGGGCGCGGTCAGCCGCAACACATTTTTCAGCAGCGCAACAGGCCGTTCGCACTGCCAATCGAGCACGTGCGGATGACGCGCGTCCGACCCCGTGAGGAGCAGTTCGCCAAATGGCGGCTCGTGCGGCGCGACGCTGACGGGTTGCCCGGCGCGCCAGCCCACGAGCACGCCGGCATGCGCAGCGCTGCTGGGCGTATCGCCGTGCGGGTACAAAAGCTGGCCTGCACGGGGCATTGACAAAAGCGGTGATTACTGGGCTGCGCTGGCGGCGGCCTTCTTGCTGCGTCTGCCGCCATGCTTCTTCGCGGCCGAGGCATCGGCTTGAGGTTCAGGCGCCGCTTCTGTGCTCGTCGCTGCCGTGCTCGATTTGGCCGGTGCGCCTTGGAACGACGTACCGCCGACGGTCATCCCCTCGGAGGAGAACTTGGCGGCATTCTTGTTACCGATGCCTTTGACGCGCGAGATGAAGTCACCCCAGTCCTTGAACGGCCCGCCCTGTTGGCGCGCATCAATGATGCGTTTGGACATGGCCGGGCCGATGCCCTTGAGCGCGTCAAGTTCGGCGGCATTGGCCGTGTTGACGTCCACATTGGCGGCAAACGAGGCTGCCGCGTAGAACAAAAAGGCGATGATCGCCAGCAGTTTTTTGAGCATGAGCAAATCCTTGTGAAAGTAAATGGACGCGGGTAAATCCGCGCTACGCATCATGCCGCAGTTTGCCGGCTTGGACAAGAGAGCGTTGGAATTTGAACGGCAAACCCATTCATAAAGTGTGAAGTCCGCCGATAGGCCGGATTCTGTGCGGCGCACGGCCCCTTGCGGAGCGCGCGCCGTGACCGCCATCCATCTGGGCCGGGGGTCGCCCACCCGGCTCGGTGCCACCTACCCGTTGGCTCGGCGGGCCGCGTCAATGCCAACCTGCTTGGTGTTGCTGCGCGCAGAGATTGCCCGTTTCACCCTTGCCGGCACGCCGGCAAGACTCGTCTCTGTTGCTCTGATCCGCGCCTCGCGGCGGGGAGCCGTTAACTCCTGCGCTGCCCTGTGCAGTCCGGACCTTCCTCCAGCGCGCCCTTACGGGACTTGCGCCAGCGGCGGTCTGGCGGGCTTCACGCAAGTATTATGGCGCAGCTCCGATCGCTCAATATTCGAGATTTCATGCCCGTTTCCCGCCGTATTTCTTGGGTCCAGTTTTATTTTGTCGCCGTAGCGCTGCTGTTCGTGGCATTGATGGCACTGGGCATCTGGCGGCATCGCAGCACCGTGCCGCATTGGGATATGTGGGAGGCTTATTTGGGCTTTTACGCTCGCGCCGGTCAGGACTGGCACGCCTGGTGGGCGCAGCACAACGAACACCGGCTGGTCGTGGCGCGGTTGATTTTCTGGATCGATCTGCGCCTGTTCCATGGCTCGATGGTGCTGCTGTATAGCCTCAACGCCGTGTTCCCCTTGCTGATCGTGGCATGTTGGGCATTTCTGCTGCGGCGTGTGCAGCCCCAGAATTTGCCATCGGGCGCGTCGCGCACGGCGCGGGTGGCATTGATGTCGCTGTTGGTGGTGTTGACGACATCGTGGATACAAAGTGAGAACTTCACTTGGGCGTTCCAGAGTCAGTTCTGGCTGGCCTACCTGCTGCCGTTGCTGGCCTTTGTGCTGCTTGCGCACGCACAGGTGACGGGGAGCCGCCGCAGTTTTTGGTTGGCGTGTCTGACCGGCTTCGTGAGCGCCGGGAGCATGAGCAACGGCACACTGGCGCTGCCGCTGCTGGTGGTGCAGGCGCTGCTGTTGCGGTTGCGCTGGCGCGATGTTGTCGTACTGCTGCTGGCCGCAGTGCTGGAGCTGGGGCTGTATTTCCACGGCTACCACCGATTTATCCCGGCTCCGGCATCATCCGCTTGGCCTGATCTGGTGCGCTATGTCCTGTTATTTTTAGGCGGCCCGTGGTACTTTCTGCTGCAACAAGCGGCTTTGTGGCCGGCGATGGCGGCGGGTGCGGCGTGGATTGTGTTGGTACTGGTGTTGGCTGTGCGCGTACTGCGCCAGCGACCCACGCAGCCCTATGCCGTGGCGCTGTTGGCGTTGCTGGCCTACATCGGCGCGGCGGCGCTGGGAGCTGCCGACAACCGTATCTCGTGGGGCGTTAAACAAGCCCTTTCCACACGCTACCTCACGCCGCAACTTATGGCCTGGGCGGCCGTACTGCTGCTGGCTTGGCAGCAGTGGCCGCGCGTCTTGACCAGCCGGTGGGCGCTCAGCGGGTATGCCCTGGTCCCGCTATTGCTGCTGCCTGCACAACAGGGCGGCATAAGCGTGCCGAAGGATTACCTCATCCAGTTGCGTTTGCCGACGCTGGCGGTGCAATTGGGGGTGCGCGATGTGGATACGGATGCCTTTAAGCGCATGACCTATACGGGCGAACGTACCTTCGCGCTGGCCGAGCAAGCCAAGCGCGAGCATCTGGCCGTATTCGGCGAGCCGGACATGCAATTGGCGCTGCGGCATTGGTCGGGCGAGGTACTCGCGCCGATTCCGCAAGCGCGCTGCACAGGCGCGGTACAAGCCATCGAATCCATTCCCGGTGTCACGGATGCGGTGCGTGTGCGCGGCTGGCTGTACGACCCGGCGCGCCATCGCGCGCCATCGTTGGTGCTGTTGACGGGCGCGGCGCACAGCCGTGGCGCGGCGCTGGGCGGTTTGCGGCGGTTGGATACCCAGCAGCCGTTGACCAGACCGGAACGCTACAGCAGCTTCAGCGGTTACCTCCAAAACCCGGCGCGGGCGAGCGGCGGACCGGCGGGTTCGGTCACGCTCGTAGGCTGGATCGACCAGCAGCCGACATGTGCGTTGACACTTGATCCGCACCTGTGAGTCGGCATCTTTACCGGGTTGGGCAAAAGCAGACGATTCACGTCGCGGTGCGGGATGGGCAGCGGCGCAGATGCCTGTCAGGCATATCCATATATCCGAATCGCTCCAAAGCCGAGGCCACAATTGGCGTTCCCTTTTAGCCAACCTTTAATTCAACAGGAGAGCGCCAACATGACTCGTGCCAACACCATTCTTGAAACCATCGGCCGCACACCGCACGTACGCATCAACCGGCTGTTCGGTCCGCAGGCCCAGGTCTGGGTCAAGAATGAGCGATCCAATCCTGGCGGTTCGGTCAAGGACCGCATCGCGTTGGCGATGGTCGAAGATGCTGAGCGCAGCGGCAAACTCAAACCGGGCGGCACCATCATCGAACCAACCAGCGGGAACACCGGCGTCGGACTGGCGCTGGTGTCCGCCGTCAAGGGCTACAAGCTGATTCTGGTGATGCCTGAGAGCATGAGCATCGAGCGCCGCCGCCTGATGCTCGCTTACGGCGCGACGTTCGACCTGACGCCCAAGGAAAAGGGCATGAAAGGCGCTATCGCCCGCGCCGAGGAATTGGCTGCCAGCACGCCTGGCGCGTGGATTCCGCAGCAATTCGAAAATCCGGCCAACATTGCCATTCACGAGCAGACCACGGCACAGGAAATTGTGGCCGACTTTCCTGAAGGGCTGGACGTTTTGATCACCGGCGTGGGTACCGGCGGGCACTTGACCGGCGTGGCGCGCGTGCTCAAGGCCAAGTGGCCCAACGTCAAAGTGTTTGCCGTGGAGCCGTCGCAATCGCCCGTCATCAGCGGCGGGCAGCCTGCGCCGCATCCGATTCAGGGCATCGGTGCGGGATTCATCCCGAAGAATCTCGACACCAGTTTGCTCGACGGCGTCATCCAGGTTGAAGCCGAAGCCGCGCGGGAATATGGCCGCCGCGCAGCGCGCGAGGAAGGACTGCTGGTAGGCATCAGCAGCGGCGCGACGCTGGCGGCCATTGCGCAAAAACTGCGCGATCTGCCCGCCGGCACGCGCGTGCTGGGCTTCAACTACGACACCGGCGAGCGCTATCTGTCGGTGGAAGGCTATTTGCCGGCGTGAACGTCGCCGGCGCGTGTCGAATAAGGCATCTCATCTATCGACACGCAGTAGGTGCAACCTTCAGGCGGTCAGCAAAAGCGTTACTTTGGGGGCCGCTTCGATGGCCCATATCTTGCCGATCAGCGCGCGGATTTCGGCCTCGGTGGCCGTTCCGGCATAGGTACCCAGGCGCAATACCTTGTCCTCGATTTCCGGACGGGTCAGCGTGTTGCCGGGGTCGCCTTTGGGTTCATCGACGCGCGCGTGCAGTTCGCGGCCGTCGGTGGTGTAGACGGTGACCTTGCCGATCCAGCGCGCGGGGTAGGCATGGTCAACCTCGGTGTCGAGTTGCATGTGGACTTTGTCGCGGAAGGCGGCAACGGTGCGGTCCCCGAGGGCCGCATCGAACTCCGTCAAGCCGGCATGACCGCGCAGCGCGATCAGCGCCAGCACCGTGCCCATCGAGAATTTGGATTGGTGCACCGTGCGGGGTTCGGTTACCGGGCCGAGCACGTCGAGGGCACCTTGGTGCACGTGCGCGACGACTTTGGTGATGTCAGCGGCGGTCAGGCCATATTGGCGCATTGCCTGTTGCAGCGCGTCAGCAGCAGGGTGGGTGTGGCGGCAAGAAGCGTGGTATTTGAACGAGGTTTCGGCCAGCGCCCAGCGCGTGCCCAGGCGGTCGGTGAGCCGGGCCGGGTCGGCATCAGTGGACATGCCCGCCGCCATGCCTTGCGGACCTTCCAGGATGTGCTTGGCGCCGGTAAAGCCCTCGCGAGCCAGGTAGGCAGACAGTAGGCCATCGACGGCGGCCTTGGCGGTATGCAGTTGCTTGGAGTCGGCGGCGTCGCGCAGAAATTCCCACAGCCCCGCCGCTTGCGTGCCTGCGGAACCGAAGGCGTCGAGCATTTGCACTGGCGTGAGGTTCAACAACCGTCCCACCGCCGCGGCGGCAGCCAGCGTACCGGCGGTACCGGTGGTGTGGAAGATTTTGTAGTGCGAGCGGCCGAGAAATTCGCCGACCCGAATGCCGACCTCATAACCGGCCACGGCAGCCGTGAGCAAATCGCGCCCTGAGCGGCCCAACGCTTGCGCCACCGCCAGTACGGGCGGGAAGACCACTGCCGCCGGATGAAATACCGCGCCGTTGTGCACGTCGTCTTGTTCAACCATGTGCGCGGCGGCGGCATTGACCAGCGCGGCGAAATGAGGCGAGCTGCGGCGGCGCGTGACCAGAATTTCGGCGGTGCCGTCCGTCGGCCCCATGGCACGCGCGTATTTTTCGAGGGTCAGCACCGGGCGCGCGCCCGCGCCCGCCAGGATGGAGGCCAATGTGTCCAGCAGCAAATCTTCGCAACGCCGCAGCACAGCCGCGGGGATTTGGTCGTGACGCAGTTCGCTGGCAAAAGCAGCCAGTACGGCGCTGGGGAATGTGGTCATGGCGTGAGTGGCGTAAATGGCAAGAGGGCGGCAAGCAAAGCCGAACGCTCAATGTACCCACTCAAAACGACCGGGGCAATCCCAGCACGTGCTCGGCTATGTAGGACAAGATCAGGTTGGTGGAAATAGGTGCGACCTGATACAGGCGCGTTTCGCGGAATTTGCGTTCCACGTCGTATTCGTGCGCGAAGCCGAAGCCGCCGTGAAATTGCAAACAGGCATTGGCTGCTTCCCACGAGGCGTCGGCAGCCAGCAGTTTTGCCATGTTGGCTTGCGCGCCGCAGGGTTGGGCGGCATCGAAGCGCCGCGCGGCTTCATAGCGCATCAGACTGGCGGCTTCCACGTTGACGTAAGCGCGCGCGATGGGAAACTGCACGCCCTGGTTCTGCCCGATGGGGCGGCCAAACACCACGCGCTCCTTGACGTAGGCGGATACCTTGTCGATGAACCAATAGCCGTCGCCGATGCACTCGGCGGCGATCAGCGTGCGCTCAGCATTGAGGCCGTCGAGAATGTATTTGAACCCCTGGCCTTCTTCGCCGATCAAGTTTTCGGCGGGGATTTCGAGGTTGTCGAAAAACAGCTCGTTGGTTTCGTGGTTGACCATATTGCGGATTGGGCGCACCTCCAGCCCATGGCCGATGGCCTGGTGCAGATCGACCAGAAAGATCGACATGCCTTCGGACTTGCGCGCGACTTGATCGAGCGGCGTGGTGCGCGCCAGCAAGATCATCAAATCCGAATGCTGAACGCGCGAGATCCACACTTTTTGGCCGTTGATCACGTAACGGTCTTCTTTTTTGACAGCGGTGGTTTTCAGCCGCGTGGTATCGGTGCCGGTGGTCGGTTCGGTCACGCCCATGGATTGCAAGCGCAGCGCGCCGCTGGCAATCTGGGGCAAATAGCGGCGTTTTTGCGCCGGTGAGCCGTGGCGCAGCAGCGTACCCATGTTGTACATCTGGCCGTGGCACACGCCCGAGTTACCGCCCGCGCGGTTGATTTCTTCCATGATGACGGTGGCCTCGGTCAGGCCCAATCCGGAGCCGCCGTACTCCTGCGGGATCAACGCGGCCAGCCAGCCCGCCTCGGTCAGTGCGGCGACAAACGCTTGCGGATAACCGCCCTCAGCGTCGATCTGGCGGAAATATTCGGCGGGAAATTGCGCGCACACGGCACGCACACCTTCACGAATGTCTATGTAGGCGTCAGGATTATTGGCTTCGGTCATGAGACGAATGAGATAGCGATGCTTACACTGTGCCCGAAATCGTTCCCGCGGCCAATTTGCGGTTGGTAAATGCTGGGTTTTCGATTGAGGAAGAACATGGCCCTGCATTTCGATCTGACCGACCTTCAACTCATTGTCCACATCGGCGATTGGCACAACCTCACGCGCGGCGCGGAAAAATCACACCTTTCGCTGCCCGCTGCCAGCACGCGCGTAAAGAATCTGGAAGAACACTTTGGCACGCCGCTGTTCTACCGCTCCAGCCAGGGCGTAACTTTCACGCCCGCCGGTGAGGCTCTGCTGCGCAACGCCCGCGCCATGATGCAACAGGTGCAGCAATTGCGCGGGGACATGCAGGAGTTCGCGCGCGGCATCAAGGGCCACGTGCGGGTACTGGCCAACACCACCGCCATGACCGAGTTCATGCCCGGCACGCTGGCGCGTTTTTTGACGGCGCACCCGGACGTCCATGTGGAGCTGCGCGAGCGCCTCAGCCACATCATCGTGCGTGCGGTGGCCGAAGGCTCAGCCGACATCGGCATCGTTGCCGGCACGGGGGAGCACTCGCAAATGCAGTTCATTCCCTATCGCAACGACCGGCTGGTACTGGTCACCGCCAAAAGCCATTCACTGGCCGGCGAGGAGGCGGTAGCCTTTGCCGACACGCTGGAGAGTGACTACGTGGGCTTATCCGAGGCCAGCGCCATTCATCCCTTTTTGATGCAGGCCGCCGCTGCATTGGGGCGCACCTTTAAATTCCGGGTCGAAGTGAGCAACTTCGATGCCGTCTGCCGCATGATCGAAAGCGGCGTGGGCATCGGCGTCATCCCCGAATTGGCGGCGCGCCGTCACGCGCAAAGCCTGGACATTGCCCTCATTCCCCTGCTGGACCCGTGGGCTGAACGGCGGCTGCACATCTGCGTCAAGGAGCTGGCCGCGTTGCCCGTCTTTGCGCGCGATCTGGTGCAAGCGCTGGTCGATGACGTACCCGTTGAACAGCGCGTAACGCCGCAAAACAAGTGCAGTACGGTCAAGCGCCGGGCGGCCGCGGAGTCTGGGAATGTTCGGGCGCGCCGGCCAGCGCAGCCTCCAGCCACAGCGCGGCAACGAAGCGTTTGTTCAGCAACAGCCACAGCAAGATCGGCGTGACCGGGGGCAGCATCAGAACACCCAGTTGGTAGCCGTAGGCGATAGCGTTGTTGGCCCAGTCCGAATATTGAAGGTAGGCCGCGCCGGAGGGGCCTGAGAGTAACGCCACGTCACGCAGCCACTGAAAGCAGATGCCCCAAGCCTGCACCGGAATCAGCACGACGCTGCCTGCCAACCCCTTGAGCCACCAGCGCGGCGTAGGCGCTACCAGGCGTGCGGCGATCAACATTGCCCACAGCAACGCTAGGCCGTAGCCGTAGGTGGAGTAGCTGACTTCAGGGATGAGTTCGCCGAACGCGTCACCACCGCCTGCCACGCCCACGCGCACCTGCACCAGCGTGATCAGCGTGGCGTTAACGCCCTGTTGCGACCAATGCTCGACCCAGGCGGGAAACAGCGCCTTCATCACCGTACCTGCCAACCAAATGGGGGGCGCGGCAAACCATGGCGCCGCCCAGTACCACAGCGGCAACAATACGATCAGGCAGACGATGGAGAGCAGCAGAAAACGCCCGATCAATGTGCTTCGCATGGTGATCGTGCTCCCGCTTTCAGGCCTGGCTGCCCGCATGGGGCGCATCATGGGTGACGACGGTGCCGCGGCGCGCCACCATGCGCATCCACAGCAGCCAAACGATCAGCACATCCAGCATGATCAGCGCTTGCCACATGTACAGATGCGCGAACTCGAACACCTTCAAGCTCCACTTTCCGATGAAGAACAGGGTTACCACCCGAATCAGGTTGACCGCTTGCACGACGGCAAAACCGATGACGATGCCCCACAACTTCATCATCCACGAGGCGGGGAAAGCGAGCATTGCCGCCGCCAACACAATAGCCGCTTCCACGCCGTTGCAACCCGGTTCGATGGAAACGCTAAAACTCGGGCTTCGCAGTTCCCGGCCAGAAGCGATTACTGATGGGTCGATGAACTGCGCCAGCTTCGCGCTGGCATGTGCCACCAGCGTCGTCCAAGGCATGATAACTGCCGTTTGCACCGGGTTGAGCATTTCCACGCCAAAGAGCACGGCCAGCACCAACACGAAGATCAGAAAAAAACGCAGCATGGTAGAAATGTGGGCAGGACTCGCACGCCCCCTTTGCCTTTGTGTATGCGCATTGCATTGTCCGAACTGCAATACCGTGTCGTACGCAAAACAATGATACGAACAGCCAGAAAAAAGGACCGGTACACCCGTGTGCAAGACGTGAAGGCGTGTGCACTCTTAGTGCTGCAAGCTGCCGACAGCGCTGCATCAAACGGAAGTTTGCCTTCCCATTTTAATGTTGGCAGCCTTGCTGCCCAGGTACAAAAAATGGGGCGTTCCGACTGACTCAAGGGATCAGCGACACCGCCATCCAACAACACGACGAACATACCGCGTTGGGTCACAGCTTTCCATCAGTGTTGCAGTGCAAGATGCGGCGCGCTTTTTACTGGGCCCATTTTCAGTAAACAGACTACATTGTTCCATTGTTATCGAGGCGAGGGTGCCGGGCATGACCTTGGGCTTGAAGCCGCGCTTTCTCGAAATCCTTCATCCGGCGGCCGGGCGGTGATCAACGAGCCATCGCTGCCGAGCAGTACGTGGCACGTGATCCTTGCGCGGCGGTTGACGTGCCGCACGAATTGTTGGGAAAGTACTTTGAGTTCCAGCCGGAAAGATCGGTCCGCACATTGAATTTATGCGTGGAGCACACGGGGTTCCTCAGCACCGCGTCCGGCCACGGAAAGCGCAGGTGCGCCGTGATGATCGGCATGTCGGGGCAGTCGATCGCAACGTCGTCGAGGCGCATCGGGTTGCTGTATTCAAGCCGCCGCCCGCTGCCGCGCATGCCTGAAGCCATGCCGCTGTGACCGGTATGGAACACCGCTGGCAGACTGCATTCGTTGATGACTTCGTAGATCGGCACAGCGTGGTGCGATGATTCGATGGCGCGGTGGCGCAGTGGTGGCGAGGTGCAAAAAATTTCCGCATGGGCGCTGCGTCATACCTGCGTTCCCCTCGCTGTCCTGCTGGCGGGATATGTTGTATGGCAACAACGCCAAATTCTAAGATTTGTCGCGCTATGACAACAAATCAGGCCTCTTGAGGGGGCAAGAGTGCCGATTCCTTTGCAAAAGCGGGCCAAGTCTGGTGCAATACACCCAACTTCCCGACAGGGGAGGTTGGCTCCGGGGGGCTGATGGCCGTCACAGTAGTTGACGGCTGACAACGGCAAAAGCCGTGGCAGTCGTCAAAGCGCCGGTGCCCCCTATGTTTAACCTTGGAGAACCTGTAATGAAAAAAGCTCTGATTGCCTTGGCCGTGCTGGGTGCCGTTTCTGGTGCCGCCATGGCTCAATCCTCGGTCACCCTTTATGGCGTTGGCGATGTCGCAGTAGGTAAAGCGAGGTCCGCTGGCGACAGGAAATTTGGCGCCGAAACCAACAGCATCATCACCAACGGTACCAGCCGTATCGGCTTCCGCGGCAAGGAAGACCTTGGCGGCGGTTTGTGGGCCGGCTTCACGTTTGAAGGCGGTTTCAACTTGGCCAACGGCGCCAGCGACAACGGCGGTGCCCTGTTTGGCCGTACTGCTATCGTCAGCTTGGGCAGCAATAATTTCGGTACGGTCAATCTGGGCCGTAACTGGACCCCGTCGTATGACGGCCTCTTGGCGTGGGAACTGACCGGTAACGCCAACTACTCCGTGGTCAACAATACGTACGGCTATGGTGGATCTCCCGACGCGCGCAATCCCGCGCAACTTGAGTACCGTACGCCTGACCTGTTTGGTTTCTGGGGCGAAATCGCCTACGTGCCCAAGGCTAACGGTAAGTTCCTGAACAACGGTACGGCGAATCGTAGCGATCGTTGGGATCTGGCCTTGGCCTACCAAGCTCAATTTGCCGGGAACCAGCAAATTGGTGCGGCTGTAACGGTCAACAAGTCGCGTCAAGTTGCCAGCACCGCAGGCTATGGCAACAACGCCAACAAGGCGAACTGGACGATCGGCGCTCAATACAAGTTTGCCAACCTGTTTGCGGTGGCGGCTTCGTATAACCGCGCCAACTCGGCTCAGGCGTGGTCCAACAGATATATCGCCGACAACACTACTTTCTATGGTGCCCGCCGTTATGGTTTTTCGCTGGGCGGCAGCGTCTTCTTGGGCGCGTTCACCGTTACGCTGGACTTGACGCGTGACAGCAAGAACGACCTCTATGGTGGCCACAAGTACACCAACGGCCTGTTGGCGGGTCAATACAGCCTGTCCAAGCGTACCTTCCTGTACGCCGACTACCTGCGTTTGGACGGCGAAAACAACTACGGTCTGGGCATCCGCCACAACTTCTGATCGTAGCTGCGCTGGGTGGCGTCCCTGGCCTCTGGCTTGGGATTCCTACCATTCGCCTACAACGAAAAGCCGCTTGGGTTGCAAAGCCCAGCGGCTTTTTCTTTTTTGGGGCAGATTCCAAAAACATCCGTGGATGCGGGAAAGCGCCACGATGAGGGGATGGCAGTGCCCATCCATCAGTTGATGGCCTCTTTCTGCCGCATGGCTGCTGAGCGGTACCCGATACCCACGCAGGCCTACAACGTTGCTTGCGGTAAAACCGAGGCGGTTCGTGGGGTTGGCTTTTCGCTTCCCGTGCTGAACCACGCTTCGCGTAACGGGGATGCCGGGCTGCGCCTGGATGTCCCTGGTGGGTCGCCATGCCGCGCGCGCGGATGATGCGACTGATGCTGCGCATCTCCCGACATCGATCTACTTGAGCGATGGCAGTAAGAGAACCTGGCGCATCAAACTGCGGCGGGACGCACGACGCGGCACTCAAAATCGAAAACGGCGGTTAAGGATTGTCTACCTCCTTGTCTTTGCGTAGCGGCTGACGCAAAGCAGTGCTCGCCTAGTTGTCCCGCGCCTCTGGCGCCTCTGTTGCCGCAGATCAAAACGCCCGGCATGCGCCCCATATGCCCAAACGCGATGGCGGTTGTCAGGGGCGCGCGGTGGCCGGATCAGTGCGGCAAGAAGCGGCGCAACACAGGGGCGGGCGCATCCAAGATGACGCGCGCACATCCTCAGTGCCCGCGGCGCGTACCCCTTGCGTCGCCTCGTCGATGCGGCCGCTGGCCCATACGGGTTGCAGCGCGCTTGGTTGGCCTGCCGGGCCGCTCAAAAAAAAGAGGCAGCTACGCACTGCCTCTATGAAGCGCGATAGAACGGCGCTTTTTAGAACTTCGGTAAATTGAGTTTCAGCGGTACACCCATGCGGTGGTTGATCAACCATTGCTGGGCGATGGAGAGCAGGTTGTTGGTGATGTAATACAGCACCAACCCGGCAGGGAAGAAGAAGAACATGACGCTGAAGATCAGCGGCATGAACCACATCATTTTGGCCTGCGTTGGGTCGGGCGGCGCAGGGTTGAGCGCCGTCTGCAACATCGTCGAGAGCGTCATGATGATGGGCAAGATGAAGTATGGGTCGCGTACCGATAGGTCATGAATCCAGCCCAGCCACGGCGCGCCGCGCATTTCGACCGAGGACAGCAGCACCCAGTACAGCGCGATGAAGATGGGGATGGGGATGATCATGGGCAGGCAGCCGCCCAGCGGGTTGACTTTTTCCTCGCGGTAGATGCGCATCATCTCGCGCTGCAGTTGTGCCGGGTCGTTTTTGTAGTTTTCGCGCAGGTCCATCAGGCGCGGGTTGATGGCTTTCATCCGCGCCATGCTGGCGTAGGCTTTGGCGCTGGGCCAGAGCAACACGATTTTGATGAGCAGCACCAGCACGACGATGGACCAGCCCCAGTTGCCGATGAGGGCGTGGATTTCGGACAACAACCAATACAGCGGTCTGGCAATAATGGCGAGCCGGCCATAGTCTTTGACCAGATCCAGCCCAGGGGCGGTGGTGGCCATGGCCTTTTCCAGTTGAGGGCCGATGAATAGCGTGTCGCTCACCGTCCGGCTGGCGCCGGGCGCGATGCTGTTCAGCGGTATCAGCATGCCGGCAGCGTAGAGGTTGTCGCTGATTCTGTGCGCAAAGTTTTCGTGCGGAACGTTGCTGGTATCGGGAATCCAGGCGCTGGCAAAGTAGTGCTGCACCATGGCTACGTAACCGTCGGGCGAGGACGTCTCAAAACTCGCGTCACCCTTGTCGAGGTCCTTGAAGGTGACTTTTTGGTACTTTTTGGCGGAGGTGTAGAACGCCGGGCCGGTAAACGTAGAGTAAAAGGTGGAAACGCCTGGTGCCGCGCCGCCGTCGCGTACCAGTTGCAGATACAGCTTGGGTTTGACGGCTGTGCTGCCGGTGTTGAGCACTTCGTGCTGCACGGCGATGGTGTATGCGCCGCGTCGCAGCGTATAGGTTTTAATCAGTTTGACGCCGTCTACTGCGGGCGATTCGAAGCGCAGCGTCATCTCGTTGGCACCGGCAGGCAGCGCGCGCGGGCCGGAAAAGGTCATCGGCGTCTTGTGGTTGGGCAGAGCGGCGCCGCTGCTATCGTCGATCAGTCCAGACTGCGCCAGATAGACGCGCTGTGCGCTGTCGTCGAGCAGAACGAAGGGTTGCGGGTCGTCGCGGTCGGTCGGGTACTTGAGGAACTCGCTTTTGACGATGCTGCCGCCCTCGGTGTCGAATGTCAGGCGCAGGACGTCGGTGCTGATGGTGATGAGCTGGTGCGGTACGGCGGGCGCGGCTGCCGCCGCACCGTGGGGCGTTGTGCCCGCGATAGCGGCGGCGGCGCCTGGTGCGGGGGCGGCTGCCGCTGCTGCTGTGCCGGAAGCGGTCTGCTGCACGGTCGCCGTTGGCGTCGCGCTCGTGTGGAGAAATAGCGGTTCGCGGCCGTTATAGACCTGCCATCGGTCCCACAGCATCATCAGCGAAAAGGCGAAAACCGCCAAAAGAATGGTGCGGCGTATATCGTTCATGACAGCGATTGGTGCTTGGGATCGGTAGGTTTGGAAGGTGTGGCGGCAGCAGCAGCAGCGGTTACCGTATCGGCGTGGGCGCGCGGCGCGGCGGCAAACAGGCGCGGCAGCCGCAAGGGTTGATCGGGGACCGGGTCGTGCCCGCCCGCGCAGCCGGGGTGGCAGCGCGCGATGCGCGCCAGCGTCAGATAGCTGCCCGCCAGCGCACCGTGGCGCTCGAGCGCCGTCAGGGCGTAGCGCGAGCAGGTCGGCTCGAACCGGCAGCCCTGGCCGATCCAGGGCGACAGCAGTAGCTGGTAGGCGCGGATCAGGCCCATCAGCGCGCGGGTGACAAGCGAGGGGCGTTGCTTCATGCCGCAGCCTGTTCGAGCAAAGCCAGCAATTCGCTGCGCACCGCGCGCCGCAACGCAGACGAGGCGGCGCTGGGGAATTGGGCCGCGTCAAACCCGGCGCGCAACCGGATCAGGTGCGCGCCTGCGGGCAGACGTGGAGATGCGAGGCTGAACACGGCGTAAATCTGGCGGCGTATCAGGTTGCGGGTGACGGCACGGCGTGCCCAGCGTTTGGGCGTCAGAGCGCCGATCCAGATGGCATCGGGTGGGACAAACAGCGCCGCTGCATCATCGGCCGGTGCATTGGCGTGCGCAGACAACCGGCGGTGCAGCACGAAATGCGTACTGCGCGCCATTGGGCGTGTGGCGAGCAATGCCTGGAATTGGACACGCTCGCGCAACCGCCGCCATGCTGCCATGAAGCCGCGGCAGCCGGGTTAGACTGCCAAGCGCTTGCGGCCTTTGGCGCGGCGCGCGTTGATGACGGCGCGGCCCCCGCGCGTCTTCATGCGGACCAGAAAACCATGCGTGCGGGCACGGCGGGTCTTGGAGGGTTGGTAAGTGCGTTTCATAGTGGTTTCCTCTTTCAGCGCAACGTCTCTCTAAATAAGGCGCGCGCCAAGTAGCTGGTGGGAAGTGCCGGGGAAAACTGCACATTATCGCGGATTTGTGCGCGCAGCGGTGCACCGCTGCAACACGTTCAGCGCCGGACGCCGATGCCGACCAGAAACGTTTCGGCTGAGCGGTCGCGCGAGGCTTTGGGCTTGATCGGTTTGACGGTGATGAAACGGTCCTTGAAAAGCCGCACCAGTTGGCTGTAACCGCTGCCGTGGAACAGCTTGACGACCAGCGCGCCCTGGGGTTTCAAATGTGCGCTGGCAAAGTCCACCGCCAGTTCCACCAAATGTGCGATGCGCGCCGCGTCGCTTGCTTCGATGCCCGATAAGTTGGGCGCCATATCCGAGACCACCAGATCGACCGGCGCGCCGCCGACTTCCTGCGCCAGGCGCGCCAGTACCGCATCGTCGCGGAAGTCGCCTTGCACGAAGATCACACCTTCGATCGGCTCCATCGGCAACACGTCCAGCGCCACGATGCGGCCGTCGAGCGCGCCCGCTGCCGCGCCATTGGGGGCTAGGCGATGGCGCAGGTACTGGCTCCACGCACCGGGGGCCGCGCCCAGGTCCACCACGGTGATGCCCGGACGCACCAAGCCGAGCAGTTCGTCGATTTCCTTGAGCTTGTAGGCGGCGCGGGCGCGGTAGCCTTCCTTTTGAGCCAGTTTGACGTAGGGGTCGTTGACGTGGTCGTTGAGCCACGCCTTGTTGACCTTCTTGCTTTTGGTTTTGACTTTCATTGCTTACATCATAAAAGCAGAGGTTTCGACATCGGGGACAATATAGGGATGCCCCAGCTTTTCTTGACGCCCGCCGAGCGCAAGGCGCACCGCGCCGAAGCGCATCACCTGGCCCCCGTGGTCATGATCGGCGGCGATGGTTTGACGTCCGCGGTGCGGCGCGAGACCGACGCAGCATTGTCGGCGCATGGCTTGATCAAAATTCGCGTGCTGGAGGGCGAACGCGACGCGCGTGCGGCGCTGCTGGCGCAATTGGCCGATGAACTCGGTGCCGCGGCGGTGCAGCACATCGGCAAATTGCTGGTGCTCTGGCGGCCCAAACCGGTCAAGGAAAAGCCCGTGGACGAAGCGCGCAAGCCCGGCCCCAAGACCGTCAAGGTACTCAAATACAGTTCGCGCGGCGGTCAACGTCCGGAGGTTAGGCAAGTGCGCGTACTCGGCAACCAGCGCCTGACGGCCGGCGGCAAGCTCAAAAGGGCCAGCACGCGGCAGAAGTCGATCAAAAAGAGCCGCGCTTGATTTTTTGCCGATCGGACGTTCCGCGCTGAGCGCGCAGGTCTCGATTGTCCCCGCCTGCGCTTGATGCCCAACGTCCAATCCTCAACATATGTCCGACACTTCTGCGCCGCAGCGCCACATCCTATGCATGAAGTGGGGCGTGAAATACGGCCCTGAGTACGTCAACCGCCTGTATGCGATGGTGCGCCGGCACTTGACGGGCGACTTCCGCTTCGTCTGCCTGACCGATGACGCCAACGGCATCCGGCCTGAGGTGCAGTGCGTGCCGATTCCGCACCTGAACCTCAACCTCAAGCCCGGCGAGCGCGACGGCGCGTGGAAAAAGCTCACCACTTTCGAGGCCGACCTGCACGGCCTGCGCGGCACGGCGCTGTTTCTGGATTTGGACGTGGTGGTGGTTGGGGCGCTGGACGATTTCTTTACCCAGCCCGGCCAGTTCCTCATCATCCGCGATTACCCGCGCTTTTGGCGCATGGGTCAGCGTATCGTCGGCAACTCGTCGGTCTACCGTTTTGAGTTGGGCGCGCACGCCGATGTGTTGCAGAACTTCCGCGCACATATGGACGCGTTGATGCGCCAGTATCGCAACGAGCAGGATTACCTGTCGCATTTTTTGCACGCGCAAGGCAAGCTCGGCTACTGGCCTGTTGCGTGGTGTCCAAGTTTCAAATACCACTGCATTCCGCGCTGGCCGGCCAATTACTGGCGCGAGCCGGCCATTCCGCAAGGCGCGCGCATCGTGGTGTTTCACGGTGAAATCAATCCGCCCGATGCCATCGCGGGCCGGCGCAACAAGCGCCTGGCGTACATGCGGCCCGCGCGCTGGGTCCAGTCCGCGTGGCAGGACTTGGCTTAGGGAGCCTCTGAATAACGCTGCGGACCGCCCAAATTCAGCGGTGCGCCAGCCACGACAGGGTTGTTCAGAGGTTTTTTAGCTGGGCGTAAACGCCAGCCGCACGTAGATCGGCGCGTAGGCTTCGGCCTGCGTGAGTTCCACCAGATTCTCGCGCGCCAGCTCCAGCAGCGCGATGAAGGTAACGACCAGCACCGGCGCGCCGCGCGCGGGGTCGAACAGTTCCTCGAACGGCGCGAACTGCCGGCCTTGCAGGGCGCGCAGCACCAGGCCCATGTGCTCGCGCACCGACAGCTCCTCGCGGCTGATTTTGTGCCGCTGCACCAGCTTGGCGCGCTGCACGATGTCGCGCCACGCCGCTTGCAGATCGGCCAGCTCTACGTCCGGCCAGCGCGGCGCCAGGCTTTGCTCGACATAGACCTGCGCTTTCAGGAAGTCGCGGCCGTACTGCGGTAACTCGGCAAGGCGCGCGGCGGCCAGCTTCATCCGCTCGTATTCCAGCAGGCGGCGCACCAGTTCGGCGCGCGGGTCTTCCGGCTCCTGGCCCTCGGCGGTTTTGCGCGGAGGCAGCAGCATGCGCGACTTGATCTCGATGAGCATGGCCGCCATCAACAGGTATTCGGCGGCCAGTTCAAGGTTGCGGCCCCGGATTTCCTCCACGTACCCCAGGTACTGCTGGGTCAGGGCGGCCATCGGGATGTCGAGAATGTTGAAGTTCTGCTTGCGGATCAGATACAGCAGGAGATCGAGTGGCCCCTCGAATGCTTCGAGGAACACTTCCAGCGCTTCAGGGGGAATATAGAGGTCTTGCGGCAGCTTGAACAGCGGCTCGCCGTACAGCCGCGCCACGGCGACCTGATCGACCATGTCCGGCATGGCGACAGTGGGCGACGCATCAGGGAGCGTGTCAGACAGCGGGGCGGCGGATATCATGCCGTCGGCACTCGGCTACTTCAATCATCCGAATCGGCGTTTCCGGTCGAATAGACATAAGGGCGCTGGGCAACGCGGGCGGCGTTGAATTCATTGAGCAGATCGCGGTCGAGGTCGTGGTCCCACAGCCGCGCGCGGCCTTGGCGTTGGTCCTCTTGCAAGTGCGGATGATCACGCTTGATTTGTGCGATGAATTGCGTAACATCCGACATGTAGTGCGGGCGGTAAAAGAGTCGTGCCAGAGCCATTTTGAAAATAAAAATCGTAGCGGCGGTAAATTTAGATATTTTAAAGGTTAGGATTGCACGTGTCCAAGTCAGTACCCACGAAGGTTTTTTGATCATGCCAATCGATACCGATCTGATGTCCGACGATGTCAATAAGGACCAAGGAGAGGCCACCGCGTTGAACAGGTCTGCGACGTCGCAAGCGCCCAGGCGCGGGTTGGTGGACTTCGTTGAGCGCGTCTCCCAACCTCCGGAGGTGCGTAAAAAGCCGTCGCCGCGCGAGGCAGCCCCGGCCGTCGGGCAGCCGCAGGCTGAGGCTGAGAAGATCGTGGTGGTCGATGACGATGCACGTATTCTGGATCTGCTGCAGCGCTATCTGACGCAGGAGGGGTATGCGGTGTTGACGGCCGAAAACGCCAATGCGCTCACGCGCGTACTAGCCTACCAAAGCATCGACCTGATCGTGCTGGATGTGATGATGCCGGGCGAAGATGGCTTGTCGGTGGCGCGGCGGTTGCGCGCGGGGGGCAACAAAACGCCCATCATCATGCTCACCGCCAAGGACGAGGATGCCGACCGCATCGTCGGTCTGGAAGTCGGGGCCGACGACTATTTGGGCAAGCCGTTCAACCCGCGCGAGCTGTTGGCGCGCATTCATGCCGTGTTGCGTCGCCGTCCGTTGCAGGAGATGCCCGGCGCGCCGTCTCCGGACGGCAGTGAGAGCATTACTTTCGGGCCGTTCACCTTCAACATCACCGCGCGCACATTGATGCGCGAAGGGGTCGAGTTGCCGCTGTCAACGGGTGAATTTGCCATGCTCAAGGCGCTGGTGCGCAATGCGCGCCAGCCGCTGGCGCGCGAGAAGCTGGCCCAGCTCGCGCGCGGGCGCGCTTTCGCGCCATATGAGCGCAGCCTGGACGTACAAATATCGCGCTTGCGCAAGCTGATCGAACCCAATCCATCCAATCCACGCTATCTGCAAACCGTGTGGGGCGTGGGCTATGTGTTCGTGCCGGATGGGGCAAACTACGCCTGATGCGATGATGCGTGCCGAAAACTTCGGTCAAGCCGTTTTACGGGGAAGGGCATAGGCTCTTTCCCGGTTCTCCCTATTGATTTTCGCGTGGCCAAACGCCGATGCCCGCTGCTGCTGCTGTCACACTCCCGTTGCTGGAAGACCAGCATCCCATCACAGAACTGCTGACTTCCGGGTTCAATCAAATCGACGATGCGAGCGAGGAGTCTGTTTTTGAGGAAGGTGCCCAGGGCGAGCTGCGCAAGCGTTGGCGCATCAGCCTGTTTTGGTACACCTTTGGGCTGCTGATACTGTTGCTGGTGGGCAGCGTGTTGGCCGGGTATTGGATATTGCGCGTGGCCGACCGGGAGCCGCGTATTCAAAATGCCGCACGCCAGATCGTTTCCTTGATCGTCCTGACGCGCGACACACTGCCGCATATCGACGTTAGCCAGCGATCTAAATTCATCGCCTCTTTGTGGCAGCAGGAACATATGCGGCTGGTTCCGCGCACGCCTCAAGATCGGGTCGAATCCCTGCCGGGCAGTGAGTGGGATCGGCAGTTGTCGTTCGCGCTGCGCGACCGGCTGGGCGCGGCTACCTATGTTGCGTCCAGTGTCAATGGTACAGCGGGGGGGCTATGGGTGAGTTTTGCCGTCGGCGACGAGTCATGGTGGTTGTTTTTGGATCACTCGTACATCGATCAGGGCATAAACAGCAACGCCTGGCTACTGTGGTTTGCGATGCTTGCCGTGAGCGTGCTGATCATCGGCGCGGCGTTGCTGGCGCGTCTGGTCAATCGCCCGCTCAATTCGCTGGCGATGGCGGCCAAGCAGGTCAGCAAAGGCGATTACGGTAACAGCCGGCTCGACGAAAGCGTGCGTCAGACCGAGGTCTACACGGTCAATGCGCGCTTCAACCGCATGACCGAGCAGTTGACCCGTATCGAGCGCGAGCGCGCGCAAATGTTGGCGGGCATTTCGCACGATCTGCGCACGCCGCTGGCGCGGCTGCGGCTGGAGCTGGAAATGAGCGTGCCCGACGAGACTGCGCTCGATCATATGGTGGCTGACATTGAGCAGGTTGATGCCACGCTCAACAAGTTCCTGGACTACGCGCGTCCGACTCGTGGCAAACTTATCACGGTCGATTTGCGCCGGTTGGTTAGGCAGTGCGTGCTGACGTTCGCGCGCCATGGGGAGATGTCGGTGCAGATTGCCATTGCCTCGCGGCTGCACGTGCTCGCTGATGATACGGAGCTGGGGCGCGTGATTGTCAACCTGTTGGAAAACGCGTGCCGCTACGGGCGTACGCCCGGTACCGGCTTTGCCCGTGTGCGCATTGCCGCCACCGTCAAGGACGGTTGGGCGTGGCTGCGCGTGCGCGATTACGGCGAAGGCGTGCCCGAGGCGCAGATCGACCAGCTCACGCGCCCGTTTTTCCGCGGTGACGCGGCGCGGCAAAACGTCGGCGGCAGCGGGTTGGGCTTGGCCATTGCGGCGCGCATGGTTGAGGCGATGGGGGGAAAAATGCGCTTCGTCAATGCCGCCAGCGGCGGGCTGTTGGTGCTTATCCGTCTGCAATTGGTCGATGGGCCGGGGCGCGCTTGGGCCGAGGGCCCGCGCGTGCAGACGCGCCGTGTGCACAAACGTTAGCGCAGGCGGATTCATCAAGCGCGCGGATGCAAACCGCACGGGTTCAAATCATCTTGCGGATGGCGCGTTTGCGCCATATTCCTTGGTAATACACGCTTTGCAGCGCCAGCATGGCCGTGAAGGCCGCCGGGTAGGCCAGCCACACGCCGTTGAGGCCGATATGGCGGCTGGCGATCCAAGCCACGGGCAGCTCCACCAGCAGAATGCAGCCGACCGAAATTGCCATCGGCTCCCACACCGTGCCGCTGGCGCGCATGATGCCTGCGAGCACCGAGGCCATGCCGAAGATCACTACACTCCACAGCACGATGTGCAGCAGCTTTTGCGCCATCTCAACCACCGGCGCGCTGGTGATGAAAAACACCAGCAACTCGCGCGAGAACAGATAGCATGCCAGCACCAGCGTGCCCGTCAGCATCAGGTTCATGGCCATGGCCGTGCGCGTGATGGTCGAGAGCCGATTCGCGCGTCCAGCGCCGATGGCTTGGGCGCCCAACACCGAGGCGGTGATGGCGATCGATACCGCCGGAAATTGCACGTAATTGACCACCTGATTGACCGCGCCGTAGGCGGCCGTGGCGTTCGAACCGTAGCGGTTGACCATCGACAGCAGCACCACTTCGGAGACGGACACCACAATCATCTGCACGCCGGTGGGTATGCCCACGCGCAGCACGTTTTTAAGCAGGCGCGGGTTCAGATGCAGGTGACGCAGAAATGCAAGGTCGGGCTTGAGCGGGCTGTTCTTGATCAGCAGATGCACTGCCAGCCACAGCAGTGCCGCCGCGAACCCCACCACGCTGCTCCATGAACTGCTGGCCACGCCCAGGCGCGGCAGTCCCAGCCAGCCGCGGATCAGCGCGGGCGTGAGCGTCAACCCGATGGCAGTGGAAATAAGCAGCGTGTACAAGGGCGAAACCGTGTCGCCCACGCCGCGCAGCATGGCGGTGGCGAGGATGAAGATGAACAGCCCCGGCATCGCGATCAGCAAGATGCGCGCCACACGCACGGCATCGGCGAGGATGTCCGGCGGCGTACCCAAGGCGCGCAGCATCGGCTCGGTGAACGTGCCGCCCAGCACCGCTATGACCAAGCCCAGCAGCACGCCCAGCGTGAGTGTGCTGCCGGCGACTTCGCGCGCCGTCTCCACCTCGCGCGCGCCCCAGGCTTGTCCGATCAAAACCGACGCGCCGGTGCCCAGCCCGATGGCGAAAGCGATGCAAAAAAATAACACGGGGAAGAACGACGATACCGCTGCCAGCGCTTTTACCCCGATCATTTGGCCCAGGTAGATGTTGTTGAGCGTGCCCGATAGCGATTGCAGGATGTTGGACACCAGCATGGGCGCGAGAAAAGCCAGAAAGGTCAGCCACAGCGGGCGCGGCGGCAACGTGAGGATGGCTGAATCGGCCGCCGGCGGAGCGTGTGTCGGGGGTGCGGCGTTGCCGGATGCGTTGGACAAGGCGTGCGTGTGTGCAAGTAAAAACACCCATTGTCCCGGATCGCGTTTTGCGTGGGTGCGTGCGGCCTCTTGATGGCCGCCGCGGCGACGTGGCATGCGGTTGTGCAGTGCCCCTGGACGCCGGAGGTCAGGCCGCTTTGATCAGCGGTTCTCGACCAGCACGTCGCCCCGCAGCGAATGCGGCAGCGCCTCGGTAATGCGCACGTCCAGCATGTGGCCGGCCAGCCGCGCGGCGTTGGGGCCGCCCGCGAAGTTGACGATCCGGTTGCACTCGGTGCGTCCCATCAGCTCCTGCGGATCGCGGCGTGAAGGTCCTTCGACCAAGATGCGCTGCACGGTGCCCACGCGGCTTTGTCCGATGGCGCGGACGTTGCGTTCCAGCGCCGCTTGCAGCGTTTGCAGGCGCGCCAGCTTGACCGCGTGCGGCGTGCTGTCGGCCAGCCCGGCGGCAGGCGTGCCGGGCCGCGGGCTGTAGATGAAGCTGAACGAGGCGTCATAGCCCACGTCTTCCACCAGCTTCATCAGGCGGGCGAAGTCGTCCTCCGTCTCGCCGGGAAAACCGACGATGAAGTCGCTCGACAAGCTGATATTGGGCCGCACCGCGCGGAGCTTGCGCACGGTGGCCTTGTATTCGAGCGCCGTGTAGCCGCGCTTCATCGCCGCCAGGATGCGGTCGCTGCCGTGCTGCACCGGCAGGTGCAAATGGCCCGCCAGCTTGGGTACGCGCCCGTAAACCTCGATCAGGCGGGCGGTGAATTCATTGGGGTGACTGGTGGTGTAGCGGATGCGCTCAATGCCGGGAATTTCGGCCACGTATTCGATGAGCAGCGCCAGGTCGGCAATATCGGCGGTATCGCCCATCTTGCCCCGGTAGGCGTTGACGTTCTGGCCGAGCAGCGTGACCTCTTTGACGCCCTGTCCGGCCAGGCCGGCGACTTCGGTCAGCACGTCCTCGAACGGGCGGCTCACTTCCTCGCCGCGCGTGTAGGGCACCACGCAATAACTGCAATATTTGGAGCACCCTTCCATGATTGAGACAAAAGCGCTCGGCCCGCTGACCCGCGCGGGCGGCAGGCGGTCGAACTTTTCGATTTCCGGAAAACTCACGTCCACCTGCGGCGCGTTTTGGCGCGTGCGCGCGGCCAGCAGTTCGGGCAGACGGTGCAGCGTCTGCGGGCCGAACACCAGATCGACATAAGGCGCGCGGCGCACGATTTCTTCGCCTTCCTGACTGGCTACGCACCCGCCCACGCCGATCAGCACGCCCTTGCGTTTGAGGTGCTTGACGCGCCCCAGGTCGGAAAAGACCTTTTCCTGCGCCTTCTCGCGCACCGAGCAGGTGTTGAACAGAATCAGATCGGCCTGTTCCGGGTCATCGGTCGGTTCGTATGCTCCGGCGGCGGCCAGCACGTCGGCCATCTTGGCCGAGTCGTACTCGTTCATCTGGCAGCCGAAGGTTTTGATAAAGACTTTACGGGGCATGGCGGGGAAAGCAGGGTGGGCGCCGGATGTTCAGCGGCGGGGGCATGTGTGGGTCCGTTGCCGAAGGGGCGCCGGAAACGGCAACGATGAAAAAAGCCAACCGGCTGTCGCCGAAACAGGCGGCAGGCCGGGCGGCGGCCGTTCAGTTGCTGAGCGGAACGCTATTTTGTTGTGATTGCAGCCGGAGGCGGTTCAGATCCGCCTGGCTTGGCGGGAGCTTTTGCTGAATCTCTTCGGGTGTCAGGATCCAGATTTCGCGGATCGTTCCGGCCCCGTCGCGCACATAGTTGATGACGTACGTCTGGCCTTTCAGCGTGCTGGCGAACACCAGCCGGTTGCTTTGGGCGTCGTGCACGCGGGTACCCGGACCGAGCAGTTCGGTTTTGCCGTTGAGTTGGACTTGCGGCGGGTTGGTAAAGACCATCTGGCCGCGCTGGGTGCCCATTGGGAACACCCGCAACCCGGCGTGCGCCGGAACAGCCAGCGCCGTCAGCGCCGCTAGGCCCATCCCCAGCAGCCATCGGCGCGCGATTGGGTGCGGGAATTTGCGGGGCGGCACGCCCCGAATCGCCGGCTGCGCGGCGCTGGTCGGGGTTACGGCGATGCCGGAAAAAGAGGGGGAATGAGCGGGCTGGGCGCAGCGGATCATGGTGTCTGTCCAGAGGCTGGCGGATGAGTCAATTAACTCAATTTTATACGTCCGGGCCGTAGGCCGGGAAGGTAACATCGACGCTTCGGAGGACCTCTGCATAACCCTGAGGTTCCTTCTTAGCCTGCCTTGGGCAGCGCTTCTTTCAGCCCTCAAACACAGCGTCAGCGATTTTTCATGATGAAACGCGATTCCTTGCCCGCGAACGGTTCCCGTCCTGCCGCCGCCGCGCCGCTGCCTGAGCAGCCCATTAGCCGCGACGTGCTGGCCG
>Ga0209738_10000015_pt1 | contig 45605 bp, 42 predicted proteins | sample TergutNc150P5_FD_187289 | JGI IMG/M metagenome (GOLD analysis project Ga0209738, IMG submission 187289) | Nasutitermes corniger P5 segment gut microbial community from laboratory colony in Florida, USA - Nc150 P5 (SPAdes) (version 2) | ecosystem: Host-associated > Arthropoda: Insects >...
GGTCAGGAAGCTCTGCAGGCCCAGCGTCGCGTAGCCCACGCGGGCGAGCTTGTCCAGGCCCGGCTCGTCCACGCCCATCTCGACCAGGAACTCGCGCGCTTCGGCCTCGTCCATCTCGACCAGCTCGCTCTCGAACTTCGCGTCCAGGAAGATCGCCTCGGCGGGGGCGACGATGGCGCGCATGCGGTCGAGCGCGGCCGTGTCGGCCAGCTCGTCCTGATCGCAGTTGAAGACGTAGATGAACGGCTTAGCGCTGAGCAGCCACAGGTCGTGCAGCGGCTCGGGGTCCAGGCCTGCCGCGAAGATCGTCGTTCCCGCGCTGAGCACGTCATATGCCTGCCGGTAGGCCTCCAGCTTCGGACGGCTCTCCTTCTTGATCGCCGCCTCACGCTCCAGCTTGGGCAGCGCCTTGTCCATCGTCTGCAGGTCGGCCAGGATCAGCTCGGTGGTGATCGTCTCGATGTCGCTGCCCGGGTCGATGCGGCCGTCGACGTGCGTGACGTCCGCGTCCTCGAAAACCCTGGTCACCTGACAGATCGCGTCTGCCTCGCGGATGTTGGCCAGGAAGGCGTTGCCCATGCCCTCGCCGGTGGACGCGCCCTTGACGATGCCCGCGATGTCGACGAAGCTCACCGTGGCGGGCACGATGCGCTCGGAGTCGTACATGTCCGAGAGCACCTGAAGACGCGGGTCGGGCACGCCCACGACGCCGACGTTCGGCTCGATCGTGGCGAACGGGTAGTTGGCCGCGAGTACGTTGTTGCGCGTCAGCGCGTTGAACAGGGTTGACTTGCCCGCGTTGGGCAATCCGACGATTCCGATGGTGAGTGCCACGAGGCGATCCTACCGTGGACGCCCGAAGAGCACACCGAGGACGGATCGGCCTACTGGATCGTCCGCAAGGCAGCCGCGAGGACGATGGTGCCAACGATGGGGAGGATGTAGGCGATGATGACGCCGATCAGAGCACCCTTGCCACAGGAACGCGCCTTGAGCGGCGTCTGGTCTTTCCACACCAGCCACAGGATCAGCCCGACCAGCGGGATGAAGAACCCGAGTACCGCGAAGCCGCCCGAAGGTTTGTCAGGAACGGCAGGCACATAGCCCGCCGGGACGTAGCCAGGCTGCGGCGGATACGGCTGCTGGGGCGGCGCACCGTATGGTGGCTGCGACGGAGGATACATGTCGTTGCTCATGCGAGATTCCTTCTGGCTTCAGTCACGCCGGCCTCGCTGGTCAGCGAGCCCACAGCCACAGTACGTGCCCCCGCACGGCGGCTCAAAACACGGGCAGCGCGGAACCTCCGGTCCGTCAACCACGGCCCGGAGACCAAACTCGCGTCCGTCAGACCTGCCTGCTCAACGAGACATCTGGTAGATGATGCCAATCACGACGCTGATGATCGCCAAGATGCCGGCCCAGCGCGCCCGGATGGGGTACGTCTTGCGCCACACGAGGAACATGATCAGACCGAGCAGCGGGATGAGGAAGCTGAGGATCGCCACAACGACGCCCGCGGCACCCATCTCCTGGGACGCAGTGGAAACCGGCGCGACATTGCCGGCACCGGAGTACTGCGGGGCCCCGTAGGGCGGCTGGGCCGCATACTGCTGCGCGTAAGGATCCGGCTGCGGTGCCGAACCGTAGGCCGGCGGCTGCGGTGCCGAACCGTAGGCCGGCGGCTGCGCACCATAGGGCTGCTGCGGCGGATACGGCTGACCGGCCGGATTGTTGTCAGTACTCATGGTGTTGCCTTTCACGTTCGCGTGCGCGCCCCCGATGGCTCGCTCTTGCTCACACAGTACCCCCGCGAACGCGGCATCGGGCACCATTTCTACCGGTGACTTCTCCCCGTGTCATCTCGCCTGTCGGGAAACTGTCGGAGGCGCCTGCAACGATGGACCCCATGACACAGAGCGGATGGATCATCCTGGCCTTCGCCATCGGCCTCGCGGCCGGCTGGCTCATCGCGCACGCGATCGCCGCCGGGCGCAGGTCACGAGACGCCGAGCATGTGAACGCCACGCTGGCGCCCGTGCAGACCGCCCTGTCGCAGCTGAACGGCCGGTTGGGCGAGATCGAGAAGGGACGGGCCGCGCTGACCGCCGAGTTGCACGCCCAGGTCAACCTCATGGCGATGGCCAACGAGGGGCTGCGCCGTGAAACCGGCGCTCTGACCACGGCGCTGCGCACGCCGCAGGTGCGCGGCTCGTGGGGCGAAACGCAGCTGCACCGCGTGGCCGAAATCGCCGGCATGGTCGATCACTGCGACTTCGTCGAGCAGGAGACCACGCGCACGAGCGCGGACGACGTCATCCGTCCCGATATGAAGGTGCTGCTCGGCGACGGACGGTTCTGCTACGTCGACTCCAAGGCGCCGCTGGCCGCCTTTCTGGACGCCCAACTGGCCGACGACGAGGACGAACGCGAGGCGGATCTGCGCCGGTTCGCGGACAACGTCCGTGTGCACATCGACCAGCTGTCGGCCAAGGGCTACTGGAAGGCGGGCCCTGGCACCCCGGAGTTCGTCGTGCTGTTCCTGCCCAGCGACGCGCTCGCCACGGCTGCGCTCGGCATCCAGCCCGATCTGCTCGACTACGCCAGCCAGCGCAACATCGTGCTCGCCACCCCGACCAGCCTGATCGGGTTGCTCCGCGCGATCTCGTACGGCTGGAAGCAGTCGGCTCTGACGCGCGCGGCCGGTGACGTCATCACGCTGGGGCGCGAGCTCTACGACCGCCTGGCCCGGCTGGGCGGGCTGGCCGACGCGCTCGGTCAATCGTTGACGCGCACCGTCGACGCGTACAACAAGACCATCGGCAGCCTGGAGGGGCGTGTGCTGGTGACGGCCCGCAAGCTCGGCACGCTGGAGGTATCCGACAAACAGATCGATGCGCCACGGGCCGTGGAAACCACCGTCCGCTCGCTGTCGGCCGGCGAATTGCTGGACGACGTCCACGCCCGGCGTGAGGAGGTGATTGGCTGACAGCACCGAGGACGAAGCGACCGCAGGGCGGGCATCGGCCACCACACCCCCTGGCGACGCGCAACAATGGACGGCATGTCTGATGACGCACCCAGCCTCGCCCACGTGTCCGCGCTCGTGGAAGCAGCCGCCGCCCGGCTCGACGGCGTAGCCACCGTCACGCCACTGCAGCGCAACGAGCGGCTGTCCGAACTCACGGGAGCGCAGGTCTGGCTCAAGCGGGAAGACCTGCAGCCCGTTCGCAGCTACAAGCTGCGCGGCGCATACAACCTGATGAGCCAGCTCGACGCCGACGCCCGAGCCACCGGCGTGATCTGCGCCTCGGCCGGAAACCACGGCCAGGGGGTGGCGTGGGCGTGTGCGCGCCTGGGCGTGCATGGTCAGGTCTATGTGCCCACGACGACGCCGCGCCAGAAGCGCGAACGCATCCTCGCGCTCGGCGGCGACCACGTCGAACTCGTCGTCGCCGGCGAGACGTACGACGCCGCCGCCGCCCTCGCCGAGCAGGCCGCGGCCAGCACCGGACGGACGATGGTGCCGGCGTTCGACGACCTGCGCACGCTGTCCGGCCAAGGGACGGTGGCCCGCGAGATCATCGCCCAACTGGGCGATACACCACCCGATGTCATCCTGGCCCCCGTCGGCGGCGGCGGCCTGCTCACCGGCTGCGGCGCCTGGCTGCGCACGCACGCGCCGCGCACCCGCATCATCGGCGTCGAACCGGCCGGGGCCACCTGCCTCGCCCGGGCGCTCAACGCCGGGCACCCGGTCATGCTCGACCACATCGACACGTTCGTGGACGGCGCCGCCGTCCGCCGCGCCGGCGACCTCACGACGCCGCTGGCCCGCCAGCTCGGCTGCGACGTCACGGCGATCCCCGAGGGACAGGTGTGCAGCGAGATGCTGTCGCTGTACCAGACCGACGGCATCATCGCCGAGCCGGCGGGCGCGCTGGCGTCCTCGGCGCTGCGCCAGGGCGTCAACGATGTCACGGTGCGCGTCGTCCCTGGCCAGACGGTGGTCGCGATCATCTCCGGCGGCAACAACGACATCTCGCGCTACAACGAGGTGCTCGAACGCTCGCTGGTGCACGAGGGCCGCAAGCACTACTTCCTGGTCAGCTTCCCGCAGGAACCCGGCGCGCTGCGCCGCTTCCTCGACGGCATCCTCGGCCCCGACGACGATGTCGTCCTGTTCGAATACACCAAGAAGTCCAACCGCGAGACCGGCCCCGCGCTGGTCGGCATCGAACTGGGCGATCCGGCCGAGCTGCCCGCGCTGCTGGCACGCATCGCCGCCAGCCCGCTGCAGGTCGAGACCATCTCCGCCCAGAGCCCGTTCTACCGCTATTTGGTCTGAGCCCTCACCTGGGGTGGCAGCGCGAAGCGCAGGGTCTCATCCACCAGCCGCACCTCGCGCGCGACGGGCCAGCCCCAGGCGACCAGCCGGTCGAGCACGCCCTGCACGAGCTGCTCGGGCACCGAGGCGCCGCTGCTGACCCCCACGGTCGTCGCACCCTCGAACCAGCCTGCGACAAGCTGCGACGCCTCATCCACCCGATAGGCCGCACCCGCACCGGCGTCCAGGGCGACCTCGATCAACCGCACGGAGTTGGACGAGTTCGCCGACCCCACGATCACCACCACGTCGCACTCGTGTGCCAGCTCGCGCACCGCGGCCTGGCGGTTCGCCGTGGCGTAGCAGATGTCCCCGCTCGGCGGATCGACCAGCCCCGCAAACCGCGCACGCAGGCGCTCCACCGTGGCTCGCGTCTCGTCCACGCTCAGCGTCGTCTGGCTGAGCCAGGCCACCGGCTGGTCCACCGGCAGGTCGAGGCGGTCGACATCGTCCGGTCCGGCGACCAGACGGATGCTGCCCGGCGCCTCGCCGGTGGTGCCCTCGACCTCCTCGTGACCGGCGTGTCCGATCAGCACGATCGGCAGCCCCTCGGCCGCGAAGCGCCGCGCCTCGCGGTGCACCTTGGCCACCAGCGGACACGTCGCATCGACCACCTGCAGCCCCCGCTGCGCGGCCAATTCGCGCACCTGGGGCGCCACGCCGTGCGCCGAAAACACGACCACGCTGCCGGGCGGCACCTCGTCCACCTCGTCCACGACCACCGCGCCCAGATCGGTCAACATCTGCACGACATGGGCATTGTGGACGATCTGCTTGCGGACATACACCGGCGCACCCCAGATCTGCAGCGCCCGTTCGACCGTCTGCACGGCCCGGTCGACGCCCGCGCAGTACCCGCGCGGCGCCGCCAGAAGCACCCGGCGCTTCGCAGTGTCCATGCACGCCAGTGTAGATGGCAATCCGCGATGTCAGACCTCACCGCTACGCTGGTTGGCATGACCGCACCAGTCCGCGCGAACGCGCGCCCCGGGGCCACCCCGGAGGCGCCGACATCGCTGTCCACCGTCGTCGGACTCGTCAAGGGCTGGGTGGAACGCTGCGGCTGGGTCTGGGTCGAGGCCCAGGTGATCGAGCTGCGCCGAAGGGCCGCACCCACGCAGTTCCTGACGCTGCGCGACACGTCCAACCAGACCTCGGCGACCATCACCTGCCCGGCGGCGGTGCTGGACGCAGCGGGCCCGGTCACCGAGGGCATGACGGTGCTGGCCCGGCTGCATCCGCGGGTCTGGGCCGACCGGGCCAGCCTGAGCTTCGAATGTTCGCAGCTGCGCATCGCCGGCGAGGGCCAGCTGCTGGCCCAACTGGAGGCTCTCAAGCGCAAACTCGCCGCCGAGGGGCTCTTCGACCCCCGACGCAAGGTGCCGCTGCCCGTGCTGCCCCGCGGCATCGGCCTGATCACCGGCGCCGACTCGGCGGCCGAGCGCGATGTGGTCACCAACGTGCGACTGCGCTGGCCGCAGGCCGTCATCATCACCCGCCACGTGCTCGTGCAGGGCCCCGAGTGCGCCGGCCAGGTCATGCGCGCACTGGCCGAGCTCGACGCCGACCCGGCCGTCGACGTCATCGTGATTGCCCGGGGCGGCGGCGCGCTGGAGGATCTGCTGCCGTTCAGCGACGAGGGCCTCGTGCGCGCAGTCGCCGCCTGCCGCACGCCCGTGGTCAGCGCGATCGGCCACGAGGTGGACACGCCGATCATCGACCTGGCGGCCGACCTGCGCGCCTCCACGCCCACCGACGCCGCCAAGCGCATCGTGCCGGATGCCGCCGTGGAGCGCCAGGGCCTGGCCGCGGCGACCGACGCGCTGGGCCGGGCCATCTCGCGGCGCCTCGACATCGAGCAGCGACGGCTGGACGACCTGCGCTCCCGCCCCGTCCTGCGCAACCCGTCCGCGACGCTCATCCCGCACGAACAGGCGCTGGCCACGGCCCGGTTGCGGCTCTCGGCGGCGATCCAGATCGCGCTGCGCGATCAGCAGGCCCGGCTCGACAGGGCGTCGGCCGCGCTGCGCACACTCTCGCCGCAGGCCACACTGGAACGCGGCTATGCCATTGTGACAAGCAAGGACGCCGTGTTGACCGATGCGAGCGCCGTCGGCGCCGGCGACCATATCGATGTGCGCCTGGCGCGCGGCGGCTTCGGCGCCACCATCGACGGCGCTGCCGCGGCGTCCCCACCGAAGGCGACGCGCACCCGGGCGAAGACAGCCACCGGGAAGACCGCCGCGGCGTCCTCCCGAAAACCCGCAGCAGACAAGAAAGGATGACGCATGTCAGTCACACCCGACGAACCCGGCGAGCAGCCGGAGATCGGCTACGAACAGGCCCGGTCCGAGCTGATGGACGTGGTGGCCCGGCTGGAGTCGGGCGAGGCCGACCTCGCCGACGCCATGAAGCTGTGGGACCGCGGCATGTACCTGGCCTCGGTCTGCCAGCGCTGGCTGGACGGGGCGAAGGCCCGCATCGAGGCGGCGCGCCCGGACGAGGCCTGAGCCGACCCGTCGCCGTCAGTCGACGGCCAAGGCGATGGCCGCCCAGTGGCAGATGGCCGCCACGACGGTGCAGGCGTGGAACAGCTCGTGGAACCCGAACCAGGCCGGCGACGGATTGGGGCGCTTGCGCGCATAGATGACCGCGCCGACGCTGTAGAAGACGCCGCCGACAAGGATCAGGATCGGCGTGGCGGGCCCGCCGCTCATCCACATGGCGGGCAGCCACCCGACCGCGACCCAGCCCATCGCCAGGTAGAGTCCGGTGGCCAGCCAACGCGGCGCGCGCAGCTGGAACACGCCGAGCGCCACGCCGGTGACGGCGAGTGCCCAGATGAGCGCGAGCAGCGTGATCATCGACGCGCCGTGCAGCAGCCCGACCGCGAGCGGGGTGTAGGTGCCGGCGATGAACAGGAAGATGTCCGAGTGGTCGATCTGCTGCAGCACCTTGTCAGGGCGCGGTTTCCAGTTTCCCAGGTGGTACACCGCGCTGATGCCGAACAGCTCCAGCCCGCAGGCCATATACACGCCGCAGGCCACGCGCTCCGGCCAGGCGCGTCCGATGAACATCAGGGCCACGCCGCCGGCGATGATCAACAGCACCATCGAGGCGTGCAACACGCCGCGCAGGCGCGGCTTGAGTCCGTCCTCGTCGAACGCAGGATATGCACCACCGGGCACACCCGCGCCACCGGGAACGCCTGACCCGCCACCCACCCTGGTCGGGCCGTCCGCCACCGTCGTACTCACGCAGGCTACGTTAGCGTAGGTTTCGGCTCTGGATGCTGTGGGTTGACGATGGGGACGTACGCTTGAAGCATGGCCAGCAGTCCGACGTCACCCGACGCGTCCGGGCCGTGGAGTCGGCCGCTGCAGCTGGCCTACACCGCGTACGAACGACGGCTGCGCCGCAGCCTCGATCCGGCGGCGCTGCCCCGGCACATCGCGGTGATGGCGGACGGAAACCGGCGCTGGGCCAAGGCCAATGCCCCCGACCAGCCGCTGGTCGCCGGCTACCGCGCCGGTGCCGACAAGCTGCGCGAGTTCGTCTCGTGGTGCGATGACCTGCACATCGGCATCGTCACGCTGTGGGTGCTGTCCACCGAGAACCTGGCCCGCGAGGCCGACACCGAGGTCAGACCGCTGCTCGATGTCATCAAGGAACTCGTCGTCTCACTGGCAGCCACGGGCCGCTATCGCGTGCAGCTGGTCGGCGCGCTGGAGCTGCTGCCCGACGAGATCGCCGACGCCCTGCACCAGGCCGAACACTCCACCGAGGGCCGCCCGGGCATGCACATCAACGTGGCGGTCAGCTACGGCGGGCGCCGCGAACTGCGCGACGCCGTCCGCGCGCTGCTGCACGACGAGGCCGCCCGGGGCACGACGCTGGCCGAGCTGGCGGACACGCTCGAAGTCGACCAGATCGCCAGCTACCTGTACACCGCCGGCCAGCCCGACCCCGACCTGATCATCCGCACGTCGGGCGAGCAGCGCCTGTCCGGCTTCCTGACCTGGCAGAGCGCCCACAGCGAGTTTTACTTCTGTGAGGCGCTGTGGCCCGACTTCCGCCGGGTCGACTTCTACCGCGCCCTGCGTTCGTACGCCCAGCGCGAGCGCCGCTACGGACGGTGACTCACAGCGCCACGCGACCTGATTCGCCCCGCGCGGCGCGACCCGAACCCTATGATGGATGGATGCCTGAAACAAACTCCGCCATCTGGCTCACCCAGGAGGCCTACGACAAGCTGGCCGCCGAGCTGGAGAATCTCAAGACCGTAGGACGCCCCGCGGTCTCCCGCAAGATCGCCGTCGCCCGCGACGAGGGCGACCTCAGCGAGAACGGCGGCTACCACGCCGCCCGCGAAGAGCAGGGCCAGATGGAGAGCCGCATCACCCAGCTGGAACACATGCTGCGCGAGGCCAAGGTCGGCGAGGCACCCACCAGCGAGGGTGGGGCCACCACGGGCATGCAGGTCACCGTCGCCTACTTCGGCGACGAGTCGGACACCGAGACGTTCCTCATCGGTTCGCGCGAGATGTTGGGGCTGGACGATTCGGTCGACATCCAGGTCTACAGCCCCCAGTCACCGCTCGGCGCCGCCGTGCTCGGCAGCCACACCGGCGACGAGGTCAGCTACCAGACCCCGGCCGGCAAGACCATTGAGCTGACGGTTCTGGACGTCGCACCCTTCCACGGCTGAGCACGCTGGCGTCGCGTTCGGATCACGCGGGGCACATGCCCTCCCGGCCGCCACAGCAGCGCGGCCGACGGGGCGGGCGTGACGCCCGAAGGCGGGCGGACGATGCCGCTCCCCGGCACACGGATCACACGGACGCTGCGAGCAACCCGGCGGCCTCGGCCGGCGTGAGCGCGCCGCTGGCGACTTCAGCCAGGATCTCCGTGCGCGTGAGCATCGGCTGACCCGGCTCGTCGTCCACCAGTCCCAGCCGCGCCAGCAGCCCGGTGATCCGGGCGCGCGCGGTCGGATAGCTGACGCCCAGGTGCTTGCCCACCTCGCGCACGTTCCCGCGGCTGGCCAGGAAGACGCGCAGCAACTCCAGGTCGGCGTCGTCCAGCGCGCAGAACGCGCAGCGGGCGAACTCCCCCACCAGGCCCGTGCCGCACGTGCGACACGACAGCTGCGTGACCACCAGCGTGTCCCCGCACACCGGGCAGTCCACGGGGGCCCGGCAGGCCTCGTCGTCGTCGGGGCGCATCAGCACCCGCTCCCGGCTTCGTCCCCATCCGTGGGCGCAGACATCCCGTCCCACCCGTGCTGCGAGAACGACTGCTCGCCGAACCACGGCGATCCGGGCGCGGGCGACGGCTCGTCCGGGGCCGCCGTGGCGTCCTCATCGCGGGCCGGCTGCGGCGGTTCGGGGTCCGGCCCGACATCCGGAGCATCGGTCGCCGGGCGTTGCCTGGCGGCATCGCGCGCCTGGCGGGCCGCCTCCCGTGCGGCCCGGGCCTCCTGGCGAGCCTGGCGCGCCTGCGCCCGGGCCGCCTCGTTGGCCGCTTTGGCCAGGCGCCGGGCCTCGTCGGCCGCGGCCTGCTCCTGCTCGGTCAGCTGCACGCGCACGCTGATATGCCCCATGACGACCGCCAGATCCAGCCGGGCGGAGCCGATGCCGAGCGTGAACTCGTCGTACGCCTGATCACCGGGCCAGCTGACGCCGCCCATCTGCGCCTCGGCGCGCACGCTCACCTGCGAGGCCGGATCGAGGCGCACCATGACGCTGCCCGACTCGGCGCGCACGCGCGAGCGCCCCTGTACGAAGCAGCCCACGATGGTTGCCGACCCCATCTGCACCAGGCAGTCTTCGATGCCGGCGACATCGGTGCACTTCATGCTGCCGGCTGAAACCCGCAGACGCCCCAGCGCGGGCACGCCGCTGATCCGCAGGCTGCCCCCGGTCACCTCGGCGTCCACGACGACCGCCGGGTTGACCCGCACGACGAGCTGCTTGCCCAGGCTCATCGTGCGCAGATCCTCCAGCGTGTGCGGCGGACGGACGAGGCTGAAGCCATCCAGGCTCGGACCGATGTCCCCGTCGCTGGTCACCTCGATCACGTCGCCGCTGCGGCGCAGCAGATGCGGCCCGGTCACGTTGACCGTGGACACGCCCGGATCCGCGACCACCCGCACGCGCCGTCCGACCGCACGCACCGCGATGCGCGAGACCTGGGGCACGCCCGGTCGCGGCCCGGCGGTCGCCCGGCGCACGGCGTCGCGCAGGAACGTCGCGAACTGCGGACGGCCCAGCCCGGCGGCATCGTCGTCGGCGCGCGCGCGCCGCAGCACCTCGGTGCCCTCGGGCGCGCCCGCGTCCGACACCCCGGCATCCAGCACCTCGCCCACGAGCGGTTCGGCGCCCGGTGTGGGCTCACCGCCCGAGGACGCCTGCGCGTCGATCAGGCGGGCGGCCTCGGCGGTGTCGATGGCACCGCTGGCCAGCCGCTCCAGAATCTGCATCAATTCCTGATGATCAGCCATACCACAATGGTAAGTGCATCTTGCACTTCTGGAAGATCACGGATCAACATTGGGCGTGACGGACGGTCTCACCGGCTCGCGGTGCCGCGCCATCTCGCGGATGATGCCGTTGGCCATCGCGACGAGCGGGATCGCAAACACGCCGCCCGGGATGCCGGCGATCACGATGCCGATGGCGATGCTGACCAGCACGACCAGCGGATGGATGTTCACCGCGCGGCTGAGCAGCAGCGGCTGCATGATGTGCACCTCGCCCTCCAGCACGAGGATGAACACCGCCAGCATGATCAACGCCTTGACCCACCCGAGCGTGGCGAGCACGACGATCACACCCACGGCCCCGGCGGTCAGCGCCCCGACCATCGGGACGAACGCGCACACGAACGTCAGCGCCATGATCGCGACCCACAGGTTGCTGCCCAAGATGGCCGCGCCCAGTCCGGCGCCCGCGCCGTCCACCGCCGCGACGATCACCGCCGCCTTGACGTAACTGACCATCGACAACCAGCCGCTGCGCACCGCCGGCGCCACGCGCACGCGCACGCTGCCCGGCATCCAGCCGATGACCGTGCGGGCGAAGCGGCGTCCGTCCTTCAGGAAGAAGAACAGCGCGAACAGGCACATGACCAGCCCGGTCAGGAAGTGGCCAAGGGTCGTGCCGGCGGCCGCGACCATGCCGGCGATGCTGTCGCTGCGTTCCTGCAGCATGCTCATCAGGTGCGACGTCCACGCGCTGATCTGATCCTGGCTGATGTGCCAGCGCCCCGTCCCAAGCCAGGCAACCAGGTCATTGAATCCCTTGACCAGCTGCGCGCCCAGATCGCTGGCCTGCGCCCCGATCTGCACGCCGACAAGCGTCAACAGTCCGCCGACGACGACGATCAGGAACAGCAGGCAGGCCGTCGCCGCCGCCCAGGCCGGCCAGCGCTTGCCGATGAGCCAATGGTTGAGCGGCTCCAGCGCGGCGGTCAGCAGGAAGGCACAAAACAGCGGCATGACGACCTCGGCGAGGTAGGCGCACAGCAGCCCGACCAGCGCCAGCACCGCGACGACGACCAGGATCCGCCAGCCCCACGCGGCCGAGACCCGCAGCGCGCGCGGCACGGTCGCTTCGGCGCTGACCGGCACGTCCGGGTTGACCAGCAGATCGTCGTCGTCCATCGGCGCGACATCGTCCACCTCGGACGGACGGCGCTCCAACCAGCCCAGGTAGCGCCGACGGCGCGGCGGTTGCTCGGGTGCCGCGGGCTCGGACACCGTGCGGTGGGACGACCCGGGGCCGCCCACCGGATCATCACAGGGCTGTGTGGTCGTCATCGCCCTCCTTCCGCGCAACGCTGTCTGCCCACCATCCTGCCTCATCCCACCGACAGTTCCATGCCCCGGCCCCGGCGCGGCCCGGATCGGCCCCGATGTGTCACCCGCGCCGACGCACAACCGCTAGGGTGGAACGCGCGCAACCCGATGCCGCGCCCATCGCCGAAAGGAGCATGCACATGCCGGCCCAGCCACTGTCCGACCTGGTGGCACCCGACTGGGCCGCGGCCCTGGCCGGGCAGGAGGCCCAGATCCACGCCATGGGGCAGTTCCTGCGCGCCGAGCTCGCCGCCGGGCGCGGCTATCTGCCGGCCGGCAACGCCGTGCTGCGCGCATTCACGCGCCCGCTGGCACAGGTGCGCGTCCTGGTCGTCGGGCAGGACCCGTACCCCACCCCCGGCCATCCGGTGGGCCTGAGTTTCGCCGTCAACCGGGACGTGCGCCCGCTGCCCAAGAGCCTGGTCAACATCTACCGCGAGCTGTCGAACGACCTGGGGATCCCACCCTGCCCGCACGGCGACCTGACCGGCTGGTTCGAGCATGGCGTGCTGCTGCTCAACAGGGTGCTCACGGTGCGCCCCGGCGCGCCCGGATCGCACCGCAGCAAGGGCTGGGAACCCGTGACGCAGGCCGCCATCGAGGCGCTGGCCGCGCGCGGCGGCCCACTGGTCGCCATCCTGTGGGGCCGCGATGCGCAGACGTTGCAGCCCCTGCTGACCGGCGCCGGCATCGACTGCATCACCAGCCCGCACCCCTCGCCGCTGTCCGCGTCGTCCGGATTCTTCGGCTCCCGGCCCTTCAGTCGCGCCAACGCGTCCCTGGAGGCTCAGGGCGCCGATCCCATCACCTGGGCCCTGCCGAGCTAGACCCGGCGTGCGCTGCGGTGCGGTCCCGCTTGCCTACCGCCACAAAGACGGCGCGGCTCCGACGCCTTGCTCACGCCAGGGGCAGGTCACGGTGTCACGCGGCAGCGCAGCGCGCGCGGGAACGCCTTGCGGGCGATGGCCTTGTCCCAACAGGCCGGATCGTCGTGCACCCAGGCGCCCCGCCCGGGCGCCGAGGCACTCGGATCGGGCGTCAGCCGCCCGTCCACGGCGACGAACCGGCGCAGGCGGGCGCGTTCATCGCGGCGCCGACATCCCACGCACGTGCGCACCGGCCCCGACGCCGTCGCGCTCTTCCCCCCGCGCGACATTCAGGCCGCGTCGTCCGCGTCCGGATGCCCGCTGTCGGGACGGATGTCGATGCGCCAGCCGGTCAGCCGGGCGGCGAGCCGGGCGTTCTGGCCCTCGCGCCCGATGGCCAGCGACAGCTGGTAGTCGGGCACGATCACGCACACGGTCTTGGCGGCCGCGTCCACGATCGTCACGCTCGACACCTTCGCCGGGCTGAGCGCGTTGGCCACGAAGGTCGCCGGATCGTCCGACCAGTCGACGATGTCGATCTTCTCTTCGTTCAGCTCGTGCATCACGTTGCGCACGCGCGCGCCCATCGCGCCGATGCATGCACCCTTGGCCGACACGTCCGGATTGTTGCTCCACACCGCGATCTTGCTGCGGTGCCCGGCCTCGCGGGCGATCTCCTTGATCTCGACGACGCCCTGCTCGATCTCGGGCACCTCCAGCGCGAACAGCTTGCGCACGAGCCCGGGGTGTGTCCGCGACACGATGACCTGCGGCCCCCGCAGCTCCTTGCGCACCGTCACGACATAGACGCGCATGCGCTTGCCATGGGGGTATTCCTCGCCGGGGGTCTGCTCGGCGACCGGCATGACCGCCTCGATGCTGCCCAGATCGACCCGCACCGTGCGAGAGTCGCGGTCCTGCTGCACGACGCCCGTGACGATGTCGCCCTCCACGCCGGCGAACTTGCCGTACTTCTGCTCGTCCTCGGCCTCGCGCAGCCGCTGCAGGATCACCTGCCGCGCCGTGGCCGCCGCGACCCGTCCGAATCCCTCGGGCGTGTCGTCCACCTCGCCGACCGCCTGGCCCTGTTCGTCCAGCTCCGGGACGAGCACGTGCACCTTGCCGGTCTTGCGGTCCAGCTCCACGCGCGCGCCCGGCTGCGCGTGTTCGGTCTTCTCGTAGGCCCCGTACAGCGCATCCTCCAGCGTGCGCACCAGGTAGTCGAGCGGTATCTCCTTGTCCCGCTCGATGCCCCGCAGCACAGCCATGTCGATATCCATCGCCTAATCCTCCCCATCCGGTGCGATGACAGTGTCCTCGTCGTCCGACTCCGGTTCGGACGACGGCATGCGCTTCAGTTCGACCTGCACGACCGCCTTGGCGATCCCGGTGTAGGCGAAGGTGCCGCTCTCCAGCTCCACCTGGGCATCGTCGGCGCCGACGATGCGGCCGAGGACGGACGTGCCGTCGCGCAGGTCGAGCGCGACCAGCCGACCTCGGTTGCGGCGGAAGTGCGCGGGCGTGGTCAGCGGGCGGTTCGTGCCGCGCGAGCTGACTTCGAGGGTGTACGGATCGTTGCCTGTGACCTTGGGCGCATCATCGAGCGCCCGCGAGATGAGCTTCGTGGCTTCGGCGATCTGGTCCAGCGTCGGGCCGGTGCCGTCGGGGCCGTCCCCATCCAGCCGGATGCGCAGCAGCGGATGCGACGCGGATCCGCGCACCTCAATCGAGTCGATCTCCAGATCGACCGGTGCGACGACAGGGGCCAGCAAGGCCGACAGCGCCGGCTCATTCATCACGGGGCCTCCTGTTGTCAGATTCGGTTGTAGGTCCGGCATCACCCGGGGTGCCGCATCCCCGCCGCAGCACCGCACCAGCATAGCGGGCGATGCGAAGATTCCTGCTGACGCCGTGGGACAGGCTGCGGCGACGTGCGCGGGCGTCCGCCGCTAGCGCTCAACCTCGGCGAGCACCTGGGCCAGCGCCTCGTCCACGGGCACCTCGCGGGCCGTGCCCGACTTGCGGTCGCGGATCTCGACCACACCCTGGGCCAGGCCGCGGCCGACGACGACGATGGTCGGCATGCCGAGCAGCTCGGCGTCGGCGAACTTGACGCCCGGAGACGCCTTGCGGTCGTCGTACAGCACCGCCACGCCCGCATCGTCCAGGCCCTGGCACAGCTGCTGCGCCGCCTCGAACACCGCCGCATCCTTGCCGGTGGCCACGACCATGACGTCGTAGGGCGCGACCTGGCGCGGCCAGCACAGGCCGCGCTCGTCGTAGGTATCCTCGGCGATCGCGGCCAGCGCGCGCGTCACACCCAGGCCGTAGCTGCCCATGATCGCGGTGACCAGCTTGCCGTTCGGGTCGAGCACCTTGAGGCCGAGCGCCTCGGCGTACTTGTAGCCGAGCTGGAAGATGTGGCCGATCTCGATGCCGCGGGCCAGCTTCAGCGGGCCCGAACCGTCGGGGGCCGGATCGCCCTCGCGCACCTCGGCCACGTCGATCGTGCCGTCGGCGGTGAAGTCGCGCCCGGCGACCAGGTCGAGGCAGTGGTGGCCGTCCTCGTTGGCGCCGCTGACCCAGGTCGTACCGGGGGCCACGCGCGGGTCGAGCAGGTAGCGCACGCCGGCCGGGGCGTCCTCACCGAGGAACTGCGCGCCGTCCTTCATCGGGCCAATGTATCCCCTGGCCAGCTGCGGATACGCGGCAAAGTCGTCCTCGGTGAACGCGTCGGGTTCCCCGGGGGCAACGGCGACCTCCAGCCGCTTGTCGTCCACCTGGCGGTCCCCCGGCAGCCCGATGACCAGCGGCGTGCGCGTGCCGTCCAGGTTCTTGATCATGACGACGACGTTCTTCAGCGTGTCGGCCCCCGTCCAGGCCCGACCATCGCTGCGCGGGAAGCGTTCCTCACACATCGCCACCAGCGAATCGATCGTCGGCACGTCGGGCGTGTCCTCGACGTGCGCGGCCGGGGCGTCGTCCCAGGCCTGCGCGGCGGGAGCGGGCGTGACGACGGCCTCGACGTTGGCGGCGTAGCCCCCGTCGCTGTAGACGAACGTGTCCTCGCCGTTGGGGCTGACGGCCTGGAACTCCTCGGAGGCCGAGCCCCCCATCGCCCCGGCGTCGGCCTTGACGATCACGTAGTGGAAGCCGAGGCGGTCGAAGATGCGGCAGTACGCGTCGCGCATCTGCTGGTAGGCGCGCTCCAGGCCGGCGCGGTCAATGTCGAACGTGTAGGCGTCCTTCATCACGAACTCGCGGCCGCGGATGACGCCGGCGCGCGGACGCGCCTCGTCGCGGTACTTGGTCTGAATCTGGTACAGGTTGAGCGGCAGGTCCTTGTACGAGGAGCACAGGTCCTTGACCAGCAGCGTGAACATCTCCTCGTGCGTCGGCCCGAGCAGCATGTCGGCGCCCTTGCGATCCTTGAGGCGGAACAGGTTGTCGCCGTACTCCGTCCAGCGGTTGGTCGCCTCGTACGGCTCGCGCGGCAGCAGCGCCGGGAACCGGACCTCCTGGCCGCCGATGGCGTCCATCTCTTCGCGCACGATGCGCTCGATCTTGGCCAGCACCGCGATGCCCAGCGGCAGCCAGGTGTAGATGCCCGGGGCCGCGCGGCGGATGTATCCGGCGCGCACCAGCAGCTTGTGGCTGGGGAATTCGGCGTCGGCCGGCGACTCGCGCAGCGTGCGGACGAACAACTTGGTCATACGGGCGATCATGCGTAGCTCCTGTCAGGCGCGGGCGGACGCACGCGCACAGCGGTACTTAGGGTAGCCCAGGCGTCCAGGCGGTCGCGACCGTCAGTCGCTGACCTGGGCGTAACCCAGCTCGCGCAGCGCGGCGCGGATCTTCGCGCACGAGTCGGCGAGCTGCTCGGGCGTGGCGCGCTGGGCGCGGGCGAACGTCATCTGATCTTGCCCCCAGGCGGGCAGCACGTGCAGGTGAAGGTGGTCGACGTCGAACCCGGCGATGATCATGACCGCGCGCGGGGCGTCGTATGCCAACTCGCCGGCCCGCCCGACGGCTTTGGCGACGACCATGAGATGCCCGAGCAGGTCGTCGGGCGCGTCGGTGAACTTGGCCACCTCCAGGCGCGGCACGACCAGCATGTGCCCGGGCGTGATGGGGTCGATGGAGGCGAAGACGACGCACTGGTCGTCCTTCCAGACGAAGTTGCCCGGCAGCTCGCCTTCGATGATCTTGGTGAACAACGTGCTCATGCAGCCATCCTGCCACGTGCCACTGTCAGCGGCCCTTCGGCCTCACCAGCCCTGTTCGCGACGCTGGCTCCACCGTTCGCCGAGCCGGTCCATGAAACCGCTGGCGGCGGCCTCGGCGTGCGGTTGCGCGGGCCTGTCTGCCTGCGGGCGTACGGACGCGGCGGGCATCAGCATCAGCGCGGCGCTGGCCAGCATGACGACGAATCCCAGGACGCTCAGCACCCAGCCCAGCGTGATGCCGCCGACCAGCGCGGCCAGACCCACGATGAAGCCTGCCACGCATGCCACCAGACGCCCGCCGCGCATCCGCCGCACCGGCTTGGCGCCAAACTTCTGCGCCAGGTCCGGATCATCGGCAGCCAGCGAAGCCTCCAGCTGATCCAGCAGGCGCTGTTCCTCCTGTGACAGTGCCATGGCGACCTCCTCGTCCCGTTGGCCCCCAGTTTACGCCGGGCCGCGGGCAACAGCGCGCGCGCCGTTTCACCTCACAGAACGCTAATGGGCGGCGGCGGCCCACGAGACCCCGAAGCCGACGGACACGTCCAACGGCACCTTGAGCGTCACCGCGTGGCTCATCACATCGCGGACGAGCTCGGTCACCTGCTCGCGTTCGCCGGGGGCGATCTCGACGATCAGCTCGTCGTGCACCTGCAACAGCACGCGGCTGGCGAGCTGCTGCTCGCGCAGGGCCCGATCGGCGCCGATCATGGCGAGTTTGATGATGTCGGCGGCGGTGCCCTGGATGGGTGCGTTCAGGGCCGCCCGCTCGGCCATCTCGCGGCGTTGGGTGTTGGTCGAGTTCAGGTCGGGCAGGTAGCGGCGCCTGCCCAGCAGCGTCTGCGTGTAGCCGGTGCGCCGGGCCTGCGCGACGATGCCCGCCAGGTAGTCGCGCACCCCGCCGAACGTGGCGAAGTAGTCGTCCATCAGCGCGCGCGCGTCGCCGACGGCGATGCCGAGCCGGCCCGCCAGGCCGAACGCCGACAGCCCGTACGCCAGCCCGTAGTTCATCTGCTTGACGCTGGACCGCTGCGCCGGGCTCACCTGGGCCGGATCGAGGTGGTAGACGTGCGACGCGGTCACGGTGTGGAAGTCGACGCCGCTGGTGAACGCGTCGATCAGCGCCTGGTCGCCCGACCCGTCGGCCATCACGCGCATCTCGATCTGCGAGTAGTCGGCGCTGAGCAGCCCCTCGAAGCCGGGCCCGGCGACGAAGCCCTCGCGCACGCGGCGTCCCTCATCGGTGCGCACGGGGATGTTCTGCAGGTTCGGATCGGTGCTCGACAGCCGCCCGGTCGCCGCGGCCGTCTGCTGGTACGTCGTGTGGATGCGGCCGTCGTCGCGCACCGCGCGCAGCAGCCCGTCGACGATCTGGCGCAGCTTGATGGCGTCACGGTGCTCCAGCAGGTGGGCCAGGAAGGGGTGTCCGGTCTTGGCGTACAGGCCCTCCAGCGCCTCGGCGTCGGTGGTGTAGCCGGACGCGGTGCGCTTGGTCTTCGGCATGTTCAGCTCGTCGAAGAGCACGCCCTGCAGCTGCTTGGGCGAGGCCAGGTTGATCGGGTGTCCGATGACGTCGAACGCGGCCTGCTCGGCCGCCACGACGCGCGCGTCCACCTCGTCGCGCAGCCCGCCCAGCTGGTCCTCGTCGACGGCGATGCCGGTGGCCTCCATCTGCGCCAACACGCGCTCCACCGGCAGCTCCACGTTGCGCAGAAGCGCGTCTTGGCCCACCGACGCCAGCTCGCTGTCCAGCTTGCCCGACAGCTCGACGATGGCGTGGGCCCGCATCATGGACGCGTCCGCGCCCTCGTCCGGCTCGTCGAACAGCTGGCCCTGGGGTGCCGCGGTGTCGGCGACGCGCAGTTCGCGGTTGAGGTACTGCAAACAGAGGTCTTCCAGCTTGTAGCCGCGCTGGTCGGGACGCAGCAGGTATGCGGCCAGTTCGGTGTCGCAGGCCAGGCCCCGCAGGTCCCAGCCGCGGGCCCAGCAGGCCAGCAGTGGCCCCTTGGCGGCGTGGGCCACCTTGGGCGCCTCGCTGGCCAGCCATGCGACCAGCGCGCGCTCGTCCTCGACGCTCAGCGACGCCACGCTCACCCAGGCGGCCTGCCCGCCCGGGCTGGCCAGGCCCAGCGCATCCAGGTCGCCGGCGCCGGCGCCCCAATGGCCCACCAAGTCGAGCCCGGTCACCGCATCGTCGGCATGCCCGGCCAGCCAGCCGACCAGATCGCCGGGCGCCAACCGCCGCCCCTCCAGCTCGATGCCCGCGGGCTGCGCCGCAGGCTCGCCGGGGGTGCCCAGCGCCTCAAACAGGCGGTCGCGCAACGTCCGGAACTCCAGCACGTCGAACAGGTCGTTGATCTGTTCCCGATCGGGCGCGGCCAGCGCCAGCCCGTCGGGGGTCACCGGCAGATCCACGTCGCGCACCAGCGCGTTGAGGCGCCGGTTGAGTCGCACGTCGTCGAGGTGCTCGCGCAGCGAATCACCGACCTTGCCGCTGACCTGGTCGGCGTTGGCCAGCAGCGTGTCCAGGTCGCCGTACTGCGTCAGCCACTTGAGCGCCGTCTTCGGCCCCACGCCCGGCACGCCGTGCAGGTTGTCCGACGCCTCGCCCACCAGCGCCGCCAGCTCGGGGTACTGCTGCGGCGGCAGGCCGTACTTGGCCTGCACCGCGTCGGGCGTCATCTGCTCCAGATCGGTGGCGCCGCGCTTGGGGTAGAGCACCGAGACCCTGTCGGTCACCAGCTGCAGCATGTCGCGATCGCCGGTGCAGATGGCCACGCGCATGCCGGCCGCGGCCGCCTGCGTGGACAGCGTGGCCAAGATGTCGTCGGCCTCGAACTCCGGCTTCTCCAGGTGGACGACGTTCGCGGCGTCGAGCACCTGCTTGATCAGCGGCACCTGTCCCTCGAACTGCGGCGGTGCCGACGAGCGCGTTCCCTTGTAGTCGGCGTATTCATCGGTGCGGAAGCTGTGCCGCGACACGTCGAACGCCACGCCGATGTGCGTGGGATGTTGCGAGGCGACCACCGTCGCCAGCATCGAGACGAAGCCGTAGACGGCGTTGGTGTGCTGCCCCGTCGTCGTCTCGAAGTTCTCGAACGGCAGGCCGTAGAACGCCCGGAACGCCATCGAGTGTCCGTCGATCAGCAGCAGCAGCGGCTCAGTCTCGCTCATGGGTCAGACTCTAGCCCGCCGCACTGACACCGACCGTGGTCGGACGTGGACGGGCGCTCCCGCGTTCACAACCAACTCACCGACGCTGCGCTTCGACGCACGGCAGGACCCATCCATGCCTCACTGCGGAACGACCCTGGCCGTCCGCCCTGGCGGGACGGCATGAGGGCCACGGACGAGTGTCGTGGTCAGCCCTGGTTTTGGCGGGCGTGGTCGATGACGCCCTCGGCCACTTCGCGCATCGACTTGCGCAGGTCCATGGCGGTCTTCTGGATCCAGCGGAACGCCTCGGGCTCGGTCATGCCGACGCTCTCCTGCAGCAGGCCCTTGGCCTGGTCGATGATCTTGCGCGACTCCAGACGGTCGGACAGGTCGGCGACCTCGTCCTCCACCGCACGGATCTGGGCATACCGGGCCATCGCGATCTCGATGGCGGGCACGACGTCGGACGCATCGAACGGCTTGACGACGTACGCCATGGCGCCGGCCTCATTGGCCTGCTCGACCAGGTCGCGCTGGCTGAACGCCGTCAGCATGACGACGGGCGCGATGCGCTCGTCGGAGATGATCTGCGCCGCCGCGATGCCGTCCATCTTGGGCATCTTGACGTCCATGACGACCAGATCGGGGTGCAGCTCGCGCGCCATCTCGACCGCAGCCTCGCCGTCGCCGGCCTGGCCGACCACGTCGTACCCCTCATCGTTCAGCAGCTCCACCAGGTCGAGCCGGATCAAGGCTTCGTCCTCGGCCACCAGCACCTGGGGGCGCCGCGTCTGGATCGTGTCGGGCTTGCTCATCGTTGTGCATCCTTACATCCTGTGAAAGCTCCACCTGAAGCTCGTCAGGAAGTTTACCGTGCCCACCTGTCGATGCCGGGCATCGGGGCCGACTCACAGGCGCGCTGCGCTGGAAGCGTACGGGCGCCACGAGCGGGCGAGTTGTCGCCCCGGGTACCCATGGGTGCCCGTTTGGCGCTAAACTAAGTCGTTACTGGCTGCGGAACCCTGTACGGGAACAGGTCTGATGCGAGCGCGACGGCCTCAGCGACGCCAGGCGCTCTCGTGGCGTGCACACCTTACTGAGGAGGCTTTCGGCAGTGGCAAACGCTTCGGCATTTTCTGGCGGGCTCAGATCCACGGTCGTGACCCGCAGCGGGGCGAGCGCGTGCCGCATGGCTGAGCGGGGTGGGCAGCGATGATCAAATACATCGTGCGCCAGGCACTTTCGTGGCTGGTTCGGATTTTCTTCGCCGTCAACCTCACTTATTTCGTCGCATCCGGCTTCCTCAATCCGGCCTCCAACTATGCCGGTCGGTTTCCCCCGGTTCAGCCCGCCCAGATCCAGCAGATCCTCAAGCCCTATAACCTGTCCACCGACGACCCACTGCTGCTGCGCTGGTGGCGCTGGCTGACGGGCATCATCCTGCACTGGAACTGGGGCTATTCGCCCACCGGCGACTTTGTCAACGGCCAGATCGGTTACCGCGCCGGCATCTCCGCCCAACTGATGCTGATCGCCACCATCTTGGCCTTCGCCATCGGCATCGCGCTGGGCCTCTACCAGGCCTCGCACCAGTACAAGGTCGGCGACCGCATCTGGCAGGTCGTCTCCATCATTGGCCTCAACACGTCGATCATCGTCGTGGCTTTGGTCGTGGTGTTCGCAGCCATCCAGCTCAACCAGGCAATGGGGTTCCGCGTCTTCTATGTCACCGGGGCGGCATCACCCGGAATCAGCGGGTTTTTACCCGTCTTAGCCGATAAGGTCCAGCACCTGATCTTGCCCACCATCTGCCTGATCTTCATCACGTTCCCCAGTTACGCGATGCTGCAACGCTCGCTGCTGCTCGACAACATCAGCGCCGACTACGTGCGCACCGCCCGCGCCAAGGGCCTGCGGCTGCCCGTCGCGATCCGGCGCCACGCGCTGCGCACCTCGATGATCCCGGTCATGGTGTCGCTGGCCTTCTCGATCCCGGGCATCTTCACCGGCGCGGTGCTCACCGAGTCGATCTTCGCATGGAACGGCATGGGCAACTATCTGGTGAGTACGATCGGCAACAACGACATCAATGGCGCAACTGCGGTCGCCGCGTTCGCCGCGCTGATGACCGCAATCGGCGCCGTGCTGTCGGACATCTTCGTGGTCTGGCTTGATCCTCGAGTGCGGGTGAGCTGACATGAGTGACATCACTGTGACACCCGCTTCGACCAACCAGGACGCACCCGTGACCACCGTCGCCTCCAGCCGCCACCACTCCCGCATGGGGCTGTACCGGCGCCGTTTCGCACGCAACATCCCGGCCGATGTCGGGCTCGGCATCTTCGTGCTGCTGGTGTTGGCCGCACTGTTCGGCGGTCGGCTGACGCACTGGAGCTACACCGACATCGACTTCCTGGCGCTGACGACGCCCCCCAGCGCCGACCACTGGTTCGGCACCGATCGCACCGGTCTCGACGTCTACGCGATGACGATGCACGGCCTTGGCCGTTCGATGATCATCGCAGTCACCGTCTCGCTGCTGACGCTGATCATCGCGTCGTTCCTGGGGGCCCTGGCCGCCTACCTCGGCCACGCGTCCGAAAAGATCATCCTGGGCATCGTCAACTTCTTGCTCGTCTGCCCGATCTTCCTGCTGGAGGCGCTGGTCGCGGCCAAGACGGGCGGCAACTGGATCTGGCTGATCGCCGTGCTGACGGTGTTCGGCTGGATGGGCATGTGTCGTGTGATCTGGCAGCTATCCACGTCGATCCGCGAGCGCGACTTCATCTCGGCCGCCCGCTACATGGGCATCGGCGGACCCGTCGTGGTCTTCCGGCACATGATCCCGAACATCGGCTCGCTGATGGTGGTCGAGTTCACGCTCGGCATCGTGGGCACCGTGATGTCCGAGACGGGCCTGAGCTTCCTGGGCTTCGGCATCAAGGTGCCGGACGTCTCGCTGGGCTCTTTGCTGACCTCGGGCCAGACGATGCTGTACACCGCGCCCTGGGCATTCTTCTTCCCGGCGGGCGCGCTGCTGCTGCTGACCGTCTCAGTCGCGCTGATCGGCGACGGGCTGCGCGACGCCCTTGATCCCAACTCTGCGGCGGGAGGCCGGGCATGAGCGATCCGATCCTGAGCGTGCGTGACCTGCACGTCACGTTCCCCAGCGAGGCCGGGCGGGTGGACGCCGTCCGCGGCATCGACTTCGATCTGTACCCCGGCAGCACCTTGGGCATCGTCGGCGAGTCGGGCTCGGGCAAGTCGGTGACCAACCTGGCCATCATGGGTCTGCTGCCCGAGACCACTAGGATCACCGGCTCGGCGGTGTTCGACGGCCACGAGCTGCTCGACCTGAACGATGACCAGATGACGGCCTACCGCGGCTCGGGCATCGCGATGATCTTCCAGGATCCGCTGAGCTCGCTGACGCCGGTCTACACCGTCGGCGACCAGATCGTCGAGGCGCTGCAGCTGCACACCGATCTGTCCAAGAAGCAGTGCTGGGACCGTGCGGTCGAACTGCTCGATCAGGTGGGCATCCCGCACCCGCAGACGCGCGCCAAGGCCTTCCCGCACGAGTTCTCCGGCGGCATGCGCCAGCGCGTCGTCATCGCGATCGCGATCGCCAACCAGCCCAAGGTGATCATCGCCGACGAGCCCACCACGGCCCTGGACGTCACGATCCAGGCACAGGTGATGGATCTGCTCAAGGTCGCCCAGCGCGAGACCGGCGCTGCCACGATCCTGATCACGCACGACATGGGCCTGATCGCCGGCATGGCCGACGACGTCATCGTCATGTACGCGGGCAAGCCCGTCGAGCATGCGCCGGTGCACGAGCTGTTCGCCGCGCCGCGCATGCCTTACACCATCGGCCTGATGGGTGCCATCCCCAAGCTCAACGACAACGCTCGGGCTCCGCTGGTGCCGATCAAGGGCAACCCGCCCATGCTGATCGACCTGCCGCCCGGCTGTCCGTTCGCGCCCCGGTGCCCGATCGTCACCGATGCCTGCCACACCATCGAGCCTCAGCTGCTCGACGTCGAGCAGACGCTGACCGAGAAGCAGATCGTGCCCGGCGAGGGCGAGGTGCACTACCACAAGAGCGCCTGCCACCTGGCCGAGCACATCAAGAACGGCCTGGTCGACGGTCAGTCCGTCTACCCGGTGCCCGAGCGCCAGATGGGCGAGTTTGCCGGCGTGCCACGCGATCAGCGCCCGGTCACGCTGCGCGTCGACCACATGAGCAAGACGTTCCCGCTGCTCAAGGGCGCGCTGATGAAGCGTCGCGTCGGATGGGTCTACGCCGTCGACGATGTCAGCTTCGATCTGCACGCCTCGGAAACGCTGGCGATCGTGGGCGAGTCGGGCTCGGGCAAGACCACGACGCTGCTGGAGGTCATGGCCTTCGATCGCGAGACGCAGGGCACCATCGAACTCGGTGGCGTCGATGTCGTCCACGCCAAGCAGTCGTTGCGCGATGCGCACCGCCGCGATATCCAGATCGTCTTCCAAGATCCGGCGGGAGCACTCGACCCGCGCTTCACGGTGTTCGACATCATCGCCGAACCGCTCACCGCGTTCCACTACCCGAAAGCGCAGATCGCGGCGCGCGTGGCCGAGCTGATGGACGTCGTCGGGCTCGATCCCGCGCAGGCCGATCGCTTCCCCACCGCGTTCTCGGGTGGCCAGCGGCAACGCATCGCGATCGCGCGAGCGCTGGCCCCGACGCCCAAGATCGTTGCGCTGGACGAACCGGTCAGCGCGCTGGACGTCTCCATCCGTGCGGGCGTGCTCAACCTGTTGGAAGACCTGCAGGCCAAGTTTGAGCTGTCGTACCTGTTCGTCAGCCACGACCTGTCGGTCGTGCGCCACATCGCCGACCGCGTGGCCGTCATGTATCTGGGTCGCTTCGTCGAGATCGGCGAGACCGACGAGATCTTCGCCTCCCCCCGGCATCCGTACACCGAAGCGCTGCTGTCGGCGATCCCGATCCCCGATCCGGTGATCGAGCGCACCCGCCAGCGCATCGTGCTCGAGGGCGACCTGCCCTCCCCCACCGAATCCGCCCCGGGCTGTCGGTTTGCTAACCGCTGCCCTCTCTTTAAAACGCTCACCCCAACCCAGCGCGAGACGTGCCTGCATGAGACGCCGACGCTGGCGGGTGAACAGGCGAGTGACCATCTGGCCGCCTGCCACTACCGGTGAGTTCCGGCCGGGCTCATCGACAATTACCACCCGACAAACCACCAGAAGGAAGCGACCCATGAACAAACGTATCGCCGCCTGCGCGGTTGGTGCGGTCGCGCTCGCGTTGGCAGCCACCGGTTGCAGCAGCAACGGCTCGTCCAGCACCAGCACGCCTAGCCCGACCGGCCCTCAGGCCGTAAACATCAACGAACAGCCCTACTCGGCGATCCAGACGGGCGGCACACTGAACCTGTCCATCGGCGAGATCGTGTCGAACAAGAACACCTACAACACCGACGGCAACACCACCGACGGCGCTTTCCTCGCTGGCTGGTACATGCCTGCCATGATGTATCTGAACACCTCCGGCGACATGGTTGTCAACCCGGACTACCTGACCAGCGTCAAGGCCGACACTGTCAATGGCGCAACCGTCGTGACCTACGACATCAATCCGAAGGCCAAGTTCAACGACGGCACGCCCATCGACATCAAGGCGTTCCAGAACACGTGGAACCAGAACAACGGCAAGGACACGAAGTACAACTCGGCCAGCACCGACGGCTGGAGCCAGATGAAGTCCGTCGAGCAGGGCACCAGCCCTCTCCAGGTCGTCGTCACCTACAACGGCATCTACCCGTACTGGAACACGATGTTCGGTTCGGTCATGGATCCGGCCTGCAGCAGCGTCGACTGCTTCAACAACGGTTGGGTCGGCACCGACCTGGCCTCGGCGCACCCCGAGTGGGGCGCGGGCCCGTACACGCTGCAGTCGCTGGACAGCAAGGCGGGCATCGCCACGTTCGTCCGCAACCCGAAGTGGTGGGGCAACCCTGGCAAGCTGGACAAGATCGTGCTGACGCAGCGCGAGTCGACGGCGCAGGTCAGCGCCTTCCAGAACGGCGAGGCCGATGCCGTGCAGGCATCGACGGCCGACATCCTCAAGCAGGTGCAGACCGTGGCCAACACGCAGACCCGCCAGGGCGTCTCGACGTCCAACGCGCTGCTCGAGATCAACTCGACCAACGGCGTCATGTCTGACATCAAGGTGCGCCAGGCCATCTTCACCGGCATCAACCGCGAGCAGATCGACCAGGTGCAGTTCCAGGGCCTCAACTACAAGGAGACGCCTCCCGGATCGCTGCTGCTGTTCAGCTACCAGAAGGGTTACACCGATAACTTCTCCAAGGTGATCCCGAAGTCCGATCCGGCCGCTGCCAAGGCGATCCTGGAAGCCGACGGCTACACCATGGGCTCCGACGGCTACTACGCGAAGGACGGCAAGCAGCTTGCCATCAGCTTCACGATCTTCGGCAACTCCCAGAACACCACGACGCGTGCGCAGGTGATCCAGGCGCAGATGAAGGCCATCGGCATCAACATGTCGATCGTGCCCAAGGCCAGCTCCGACTTCTCGAGCGTCATCAGCCAGGGCAACTTCCAGATGACGCTGCTCGGCTTCTCGCAGAACGCTCCCAACGGCGTGCAGTTCCTGTGCCAGGTCTACTGCTCGCCGTCCGACCCGAACTTCTCGGGCCTGAACGTCTCGGGCACGGGCACCAAGGAGCTGGACGCGGAGATCCACGAGATCGAGAAGCTTCCGACCATCGACCAGCAGGTCGCGGCCGCCAACCCGCTCGAAGTCAAGGAGTTCCAGACGTTCGGCGTCATGCCGCTGTTCAACGGCCCGCAGACCTTCCAGGTGAAGTCCAGCCTGGCCAACGTCGGCGCCGGCGGCTTGACCACGTCGGGCAACTACCCGACCTCCGGTCTGCCGGAGAACATCGGCTTCACGACGGCGCAGACGAACTGACGCTGTCCAGCCGGTAACTGACAACTCAAACCCGGTGGGGCCTCACCTTATGGTGGGGCCCCACCGGTCGTTTCTAGCGCTGCTGATGACGCTGGCGAGTCGGGAATCACCGGACACCAGCGGACGAACAGCTCCCCCCCCAGACGTCGGGCTGGTCACGTTGTCCGGCGCAGAGACGACGGCGAGGCCGCACTCGGGCAGACGGGTTTGCCCGTCCGACAGCCTCCCCGGATCGCCAACCACGTGGCCTGCCATTCTGGGTGACACACGACCAAACACAGGAAGTTCCCGTCCGCGCACATCCGGAATGCACCGACTGCTCATCCACGAGGAGACTGCCTCTATGCGGGGCTATCTGCGCAAACGCGACGCGACACTCGCGCTGATCGAGCACCGTCTGGATCGGCACATCGCGCTTCACAGGTGCCGGCCCGTTCCAGCCGTGTCTGCACGCCGACCGAGCTGGCGGCCTCTGGATGTCTGGCTTCGGCAGCGGCGTGACCGCCGCCATCTGCTCGCCCCGCGTCGTGACGATGAACGTCTCGCCGGCATGGGCGCGGCGCAGCCGCATCAAGGGGTTGCGCCGATCCGGGGTGCCTCTGAAAGACCTCGGGCAGGCAGTCGGCCTCAGCGAGTCGCAGATCTCGCGCATCGCCACACAGCCGGAGAGCGCCCTGCCTGCCGCGACAGCCATGGAGTTGGTGCACATGGCACAGCGTGGTGAGATCGACCACGAAGGCTTCGTCGAGTGGCTGAAGGTCTGGCCGTACGAACCCCAAGACAAGCCCGCGACCATTCTTGACGACACCGTGTTTCGCAGCAACAGCGGGGATGCTGCCAAACATGCCTCCTTCGTGCAGACCCTGGGTGTCATCTGCGATCGGCAAGCAGTGATCATGGCTGGCCCACCAGGTGCAGACAAAGGGCATGCGCGCACAGAACGCGTCCCCACGGACCGGGCTTGAATGCAAGCACTGGAACGGGGCGGATGCTCAACCGATGGGTGCAGAACTACGCCGAAGCCGGATCTGATCCCCGTGACGGGCTGGGAGCCTGGCACGTGCCATGCGCCGTGACGGACGAGCTGTACGGCGACGAGGTGCGATTCTCGTCGTGCACGACAGCAGTGAAGTCGGCCATGACGACCGCACCTGCTGGCGTGACCGTGACCACCACGTGGTACTACATCGCCACCGAGGATGCCCCTGGAGCGCCCTGGGCACCATGGCCCGCAGCTCATGAGTCAGCCACGCCTACCGACGGGCGTCATGGTCTCAGAGGAACTGCGCAACAGAGCACCGCTGTGCGCCCCTCGCTGAAGGATCTGCTACTCACAGACGGGAGACGGTTCACGGCTGACGTGCCACGACGCGAACACGACCGTCATCGCGAGATCGAACTGACCTGATGCTCCTGCGCGAAACGAACGTCATCGCCGTGCACCAAGCGCCATGAGCTCACCGTCGCTTCCCGGGACGTCAAACACTTCCGCCTGTTCGACGTGCCGCCGTCGAACCCGTTCGCCTGAGGGGAACGCGTTGAGAGCGGCGTGAAAGGCATTTCTAGTGCCTGTGAATGATCTGTCCATGTTCATATAGCCAGGAATGCCGGGGCGACGACGAAGGTGGACAATCGCGCGTCCGCGCCGCACCCCCACCCCATCCGACCGGCACATCCTGGGAACGACAAGCGACCATGCCTTGAGTGGCCGCGACAGCACCCCGCCCACATCAGCGGCACACAGCCAAGGAATACCTCAGCATGCCTTGGACGGCTTCAACTGCATCGTCCAGTGAGCCTCCCGCCAAGCCGTGTGCACCGGAACCGATGTCCGACCCCGCAATCCCGCCTCACCCTTGGCGCACAGGCCAACGCCAGGTAGTCGCGTGACCTGACGTAGTGATTCAGCAAAGTGACCACGCATATGCCCGCCCCTCAGAGCGTTCGAAGGAGGTCGCCGCTCGCCAGAGACCTCTCACACCACGGTCGCAGCTAACGACACCAGCTGAATTAATCCTGAGAACTTCTTCTATTTCACAGCTTCATTTTAGGAATGCGCGCTTGCCCGATTCCTTGGCATTTAGAGTACCTGTGTTTAACCTGTCTTCTTCTATATGTCCAGCCATGCGGCAGGACTGCCGAAACGGCTCGATCTTGCGCCAACCCTCAGACAACATCGCAAATCTCCTATCGATTCACGTTCTGACAAGTCCGTTCATCTACAGACAGACAACCACGGAGTACCATCGGTGTCCAACATTTGAGATTATTTGTCTCTCTATACGAACAGAATGCCTAGATTATTGACAGATAAGGCCCTGCGAACTACGCTAGAGGTACCTTCTCAGCTAGGCCGCACGGGGAGACCTCCCCAAGGATTCCCAGCCCGTGCGGTGGCAACTGGAAGGCTAGAAACCGCACGGTTGACCGACGACGGTCAACCCAGAAGCCTAAAAGGGAGTTCATAACATGTTCAACATCAAGAAGTGGATCGCTATCGCCGTGACGGCCGCCGCCATGCTCGCCAGCGGTATGTTCTTCGCCCCGGCCGCACCGGCCAACGCAGCGCCTCTGGGAGCCTGCACGCCCAACACAACCTATGACGTCACGCTCAGCAACGTCGTCACGAATCCCATCATCACCCACCTCTCGGACAAGTACTCCGCCGGCGGTACCGACTTGACCGTCACGCGGACAGCAACCTTCAAGAGGACTGTCTCCGCCTCTGTCTCGGGAACCCTGACGGGCTCGGTCAACACATCAGTCATCATGGCCAAGGTGTCGGCCACCGCCAGCATCACCGCCGCCGCTTCCGGATCGGTTACGACGACCTCGTCCGAGTCACTCACTGCCACGGTCCAGAAGAACACAACTGGCTTCTTCTTCGATGGCCGAGTCACCGTGTCCGCCAGCTGGCAAGCCCGGCAGTGCTCGAGCTCTGGCTCCGTCACCACCATTTCCGGCTATGTGACCAGCTTCAACACGATCGCCGTCAAGGGGTACCAGTCGTGCAACAGCAACGCCAATGAGGCTGTCTCGCAGCAAGTCAAGAAGCAGTTCTGTTAGGAACAGCCGCCAACCCCGGCTCAAGCCGCCACAGACCAAGTCAACATGAACGGGTGGAGTGCAACTCTCATGAGTACTCCACCCGTTCATCGCATCTTCTACGGGACATGCGGAATCGCACCCGATTATGGAGTCGAGGCAGCAGCACGCTGTGGATGGACTATTCGCATCCAGTGAAGAGAAACTGTTTAGGGCCGACTCACCCGAGGGCCGTATCCAGTCTCAGTATACGGACATACTTGCTCACTTTCTGGAACTAGGGCAAGCTAAAAACGCAACCGAACTCGAATCTGTCGACACGATGACGTTCGCATGAACCACCTAAGGAGTACCTATGAAGCAATTCAAACCAGTTCCGCTTCTTTCCCTCCGCCGCGTCGGCGTGGGCCTTCTGGCCGCGACGACCCTGTTCAGCATGGTTGCCTGCAGCCAGAACACCAACAGCAACACCAGCGCGTCGTCCACGGCCAATCCGAACGACGTCACCCTCACCGTGCGCGGCTGTACGCCGCAGAACCCCCTGCTCCCCACCGATACCAACGAGACGTGTGGCGGCAACATCCTCGACGCCTCGGAAGCCAAGCTGATCCACTACAACTCCACCACCGCAGCACCCGAGCTCGACATCGCGCAGTCGATCACGACGACCGACGCCATCACGTGGGACATCAAGCTCAAGCAGGGCTACAAGTTCCAAGACGGCACCGAGGTCAAGGCCCAGAACTTCGTCAACGCGTGGAACTGGGGCGCCTACGGCCCCAACGCCCAGCTCAACTCGTACTTCTTCGCGATGATCAAGGGCTACGACGACGAGCAGTGCACCGACGCCAAGTGCAGCACCAAGCCCAAGGCCGACACCATGAGCGGCCTCAAAGTCGTCAACGACTACGAGTTCACGATCACGTGCTCCAGCCCGACCTCCAACCTGGAGACCCGCCTGGGCTACACGGCGTTCGCCCCGCAGCCCGACTCGTTCTTCGCCGACACGAGCGCCAACAAGGCGAACTTCACCAAGGCCCCGATCGCGGCCGGCCCCTACCAGGTCACGCAGGTCAGCGACACGCAGTTCACGCTGAAGAAGTTTGCAGGCTACTCCGGCAAGTACCCGGGCGTCGTCGGCACCCTCATCTTCAAGGTCTACACCGACATGAACACGGCCTACGCCGACGTCGTCGCCAACAACCTCGATCTTGACGACACTATCCCTTCTGACGACCTGGTCGGCAACCTATGGCAGAAGGACCTGGTGCAGGCGGACGGCTCGCCCCGCAACGGCTCGGCGACCACCGGCGTCATCGACGTACTGTCGTTCGCGCCAGCCAAGGTCGATCCGGGCATGGCAGACATCCGCATCCGCGAGGCGCTGTCGATGGCCATCGACCGCGCCAGCATCACCAAGACCGTGTTCAACGGGGCACGCACCCCGGCGACCGGCTGGGTCTCCCCCGTGGTCGACGGCTACAAGGCCGGCGCCTGTGGCCAGTGGTGCACCTACGACGCCGCCGAAGCCAAGCAGCTCTACCAGGCCGCGGGCGGTTACCCCGGTGGAACCATCAACCTGTGGATCAACGGCGATGGCGGCCACGGCCCGTGGGCCACGGCCGTGTGCAACTCGATCAAGAACACGCTGGGGCTCAACTGCGTCGTGCAGACCACGCCCGACTTCGCCACCCTGCGTGACAAGATCAACAACCGCCAACTCACCGGCATGTACCGCGGCAGTTGGCAGATGGACTACCCGTCGATCGAGAACTTCCTGACCCCGATCTACGCCACGGGCGCCTCGTCCAACGACACCGACTACTCCAACCCGACGTTCGACTCGCTGCTGAAGCAGGCGGCCGCGCAGACCGATCCCGACAAGGCCAACGAGGTCTACCAGCAGGCCGAGGCACTGCTGGGCAAAGATATGCCCACCACTCCGCTGTGGTACCGCGCCACACAGTTCGGCTGGTCGGACAAGATCAAGTCCATCAAGATGACGCCGTTCTCGGAGTTCGACTTCGGCTCCGTCGTCCTAAACTGAGCACCGACATCTGACACGGCACGCTGGGCGGGGGCCCTCGCGCTCCCGCCCAGCGTTGCCTTTCATTCATCCACCGCCGGCTCCGCCCGCACCCCGGGGCGCACGGCATCCAGTTGACTCGCGCCGCATCGCAGCGGCGCCTCGGGAAGGAGGTGACCACCGTGGGCAAGTTCATCACCCGACGCCTGCTCCAGATGATCCCCGTGCTGATCGGCACGACGCTGCTGCTGTACTTCCTGGCGTTCGCCATGCCCGGCGACCCCACCGCTGGCCTGTGCGGTGACCGCCAGTGCCCCGCCCAGTACGTGGCCCAATTCCGGGCCGAATACCATCTGGACGACCCGTTCTTCATGCAGTACCTCAACTACCTCAACAACCTGGTGCACGGCAACTTCGGCGTGCTGCTCAACGGCCACACCGTCGTGCAGGAGCTCGCAGTCCGCTACCCCAACACCGTCAAGCTCGCCGTCATCGCCGTCATCTTCGAGGCCGTGGTCGGCATGGCCGCCGGCATCCTGGCGGGCATCCGCAAGGGCGGGTTCATCGACACGCTGGTCACGCTGTTCACGCTGCTGCTGCTCTCGATCCCCGTCTTCGTCATCGGCTCGCTGGCCCAGCTGGTGTTCGGCATCAAGCTCGGCTGGTTCCCCGTCACGGCCGGCGATGGCGGCCTGTATTCGCTGCTGATGCCCGGCCTCGTGCTCGGTGCCCTGTCGCTGGCCTACTCGACCCGGCTGACCCGCACGTCGCTGGTCGAGAACCTGCGCGCCGACTACGTCCGCACCGCCAAGGCCAAGGGCCTGTCGAACGCGCGGGCCATCGGCATCCACGCGCTGCGCAACTCGCTGCTGCCCGTCATCACCTACATCGGCGCCAGCTTCGGCGGCCTGATGGGGGGCGCGATCGTCACCGAGCGGCTGTTCAACATCCAGGGCATCGGCCTGCTCATCTGGAACGGCATCCTGCAAAAGCAGCGCGTCGCCATCGTCGGGCCCGTCACGGTGCTCGTGCTGGTGTTCCTGCTGGCCAACCTGATTGTGGACGTGCTGTACGCCGTCCTGGATCCGAGGATCAGCCATGACTGAGATCGTGACAGCGGCCACGCCGCGCCCGGACGAACCCGCCAGCCGCGAGCAGGCGCGCTCGCTGTGGACGGACGCCTGGGACATCATGCGCCGGCGCCCCATCTTCTGGATCGCCATGGTGCTCATCGTCGTCTTCGTGCTCATGGCCGTCTGGCCCGCGCTGTTCCGCGCCGACAACCCGCTGCTGCCCAACATGTGCCTGCTCGAACGGGCCCGCCAGGCCCCGGGCGTCGGCGGCTCGGCATTCGGCTTCGACTCGCAGGGCTGCTCGATCTACGACCAGACGATCTACGGCGCGCGGGCGTCCATCCTCGTCGGCATCATCACCACCATCGTCGCCTCGGTGTTCGGCGCGATCCTCGGCACGATCGCCGGCTACCTGGAGGGCTGGGTCGATGCCGTGCTGTCGCGCATCGCCGACGTCTTCTTCGCGCTGCCGCTGCTGCTGGGCGCCATCGTCATCATGACGGCGCTGCCCACCCCGTCCAGCCCCTCGACCGGCAACTACTGGCTGTCGATCTTCCGCGTCGTGCTCGCCATGGCGCTGCTCGGGTGGCCGTACCCGTTCCGCATCATGCGGTCGGCGGTGATCCAGGTCAAACCCAACGAGTACGTGCTCGCCGCCCGCGCGCTGGGCGCCAGCCCGCTGCGCATGGTGACCTCGCACGTCGTCCCCAACTCGCTGTCGCCGGTGATCGTCGTGGCCACCAACGACCTGGGCAGCTACATCGCCACCGAGGCGACGCTGAGCTTCCTGGGCGTCGGGCTGCCGAGCTGGATCGTGTCGTGGGGCGGATCGATCTCGAACGCCTCCAGCCTCGGGCTGATCCGGCAGGCGCCGTTCATGCTGCTGTTCCCGTCGCTGTTCCTGTGCCTGACCATTCTGTCGTTCATCATGCTGGGCGAGGTCGTGCGCGACGCCCTGGATCCGAAGCTGAGGTGAGTCGCATGGTGACCCCGAACAATCCCATCAACCCGCCCGGCTTCGTCGGCGGGCATCCGGCCTCCCCCGATGCGGCCGAGACCATCGGCCCGGTCGCCACGACGGTCATGGCCCTGGACGCCACCGAGCCGCCCGTGCTCGGCCGGGCGATGAAGCGTCGTCCGTACCTCAAGGGCACCGTCGTGCTGCCATCCGACCACGCCTGGACGCCGCACGAGGGCGAGCACCTGCTCGACGTGCGCGACCTGCAGGTCGAGTTCCGCATGCGCGAGGGCGTAGCACACGCGATCAACGGCGTGTCGTTCCACCTCGACCAGGGCGAGACGCTGGCGATCCTCGGCGAATCGGGCTCCGGCAAGTCCGTGACCGCGCAGGCCATCATGGGCATCCTCGACACCCCGCCCGGATATGTGACCGGCGGCCAGGTGTTCTACTGCGGCACCGACCTGCTGACGCTGGCCGAGAAATCGCGCCGGCGCGTGCGCGGCGCGCAGATCGCGATGATCTTCCAGGACGCACTGTCGGCCCTGAACCCCGTGTTCACCGTCGGCAACCAGATCGCCGAGATGTTCCGCGTGCACCAGCACATGAACCGCGCCGACGCCGAGAAGCAGGCCATCTCGCTCATGGAACGCGTGCACATCCCCGCCGCGGCGCAGCGCGTGCGCTCGTACCCGCACCAGTTCTCCGGCGGCATGCGCCAGCGCATCATGATCGCCATGGCCATCGCGCTCAACCCGGCGGTGCTGATTGCGGACGAGCCGACCACCGCGCTCGACGTGACGGTGCAGGCTCAGATCATGAGCCTGTTGCAGGAGCTGCAGGCCGAGCGCAACATGGGGCTGATCCTGATCACGCACGATCTGGGCGTGGTGGCCAACGTGGCCGACCGCATCGCGGTGATGTACGCCGGACGCCTGGTCGAGACCGCGCCCGTGGGGCCACTGTACGCAAACCCGCGGCATCCGTACACGCAAGGTCTGCTGGAATCGGTGCCGCGCCTGGACACCAAGCTCGGCGAAATGCTGCCCGCCATCGGCGGCCTGCCGCCCAGCCTGCTGTCCATGCCGAGGGGCTGCCCGTTCCACCCGCGGTGCAAGTACGCCGTCGATACCTGCCGCGCCGGCGGGCCGCCGCCGCTCGTGACCGTCGGCCCGCACCGGCTCGCCGCGTGCTGGCAGCTGGACGATCCCGCGGTCGTCGCCGCCAGCGCCCGGCTGGCCACCGGCAAGACGTCCGTCCCCACGACCGTCACAGGAGGTGAGCCGGCATGAGCGGCGACGTGATCCTGGAAGCCCATGACCTGGTGAAGCACTATCCGATCCGCACGGGCATCATCGCGCACACCAGCGGCTTCGTGCGCGCGGTGGACGGCGTCTCGTTCGATCTGCACGCCGGCGAGACACTCGGCATCGTCGGCGAGTCGGGCTGCGGCAAGTCGACGCTCGGCCGGCTGCTGATCCGGCTGGAGGAGCCGACGTCGGGCCAGGTGATCTTCGAAGGCATCGACATGTACAAGCAGACCGGCGCCGCGATGCGCCGGCTGCGCCGCGACATCCAGATCGTGTTCCAAGACCCGTACACGTCGCTGAACCCGCGCAAGACGGTCGGCGACATCGTGGGCGAGCCCTTCGACATCCATCCGGAGGTCGTGCCCAAGGGCGGACGCCGCCGCCGCGTGCAGGAACTGCTCGACCTGGTGGGCCTCAACCCGGAGTACATCAACCGCTACCCGCACCAGTTCTCGGGCGGGCAGCGCCAGCGCATCGGCGTGGCCCGCGGCATCGCCTTGAACCCCAAGGTGCTGGTGTGCGACGAGCCGGTGAGCGCGCTGGACGTGTCGGTGCAGGCGCAGGTGGTCAACCTGCTGGAGCAACTGCAGCGCGAGCTCGGGCTGGCGTACATCTTCATCGCGCACGACCTGGCCGTCGTGCGACACATCTGCCAGCGCGTCGCCGTCATGTACCTGGGCCGCATCGTCGAGATGGGCGACGAGGAACAGATCTACGAGCATCCGACACATCCGTACACGCAGGCGCTGCTGTCGGCCGTGCCGGTGCCCGACCCGACGCTGGCGGGCAAGCGCGAGCAGATCATCCTGACCGGCGATGTGCCCTCGCCCGCCAACCCGCCGAGCGGCTGCCGGTTCCACACCCGCTGCTGGCTCGCCCCGACCTGCGGCCTGGACGGGACGATCCCCGACGCCTGCATGCAGGAAATCCCCGAGCTGGCCATCAGGGACGACGGCGCGGGTGCCCACGCCTGCGCGTGTCACTTCGCACGGCCGCTGCAAGCGGCGGCGAAGATCTAACACCGCGCACGGCCGCTGCAAGCGGCGGTGAAGGTCTAACACCGCGCCAGGCCGCTGCAAGCGGCGGCGAAGATCCAACACCGCGCCAGGCCGCTGCAAGCGGCGGTCGCGAAGGTCTCACCGCGCGCGTCCGCTGTCTGGCGGCACCATCTGCGCCGAATCGGTACACTGGAGCACGCACACCGTAGGTTGGAAAGAGGGCGTCGTGGCACTGTTCGGACGGTATCAGCAGCAGGGATCGGGACCCGAGCCCGTGGCCGAGGTCGCCCCCACGATCATCGATCACAACGCAGGCAAGGGCCATCGCACCCCGACGCGCAAGGAGGCGCAGGCCGCGCGCATGGAGATGCTGCACCCCACGCTCACCAAGGCGCAGATGCGCGCGCAGGACCGCGAGGCCGAGGCCAAACGGCGCCAGGATGCCCTGCGGGCGGCCGACCAGAAGCCGGAGCGCGAGCTGCTGCGCAACTATGTCGATGCTCGCTGGAGCGTCACCGAGTTCGCCATGCCGCTGTTGCTGCTGATGTTCGTCGGCATGATCATGGCGTCGCGCTACCCGCTGATCGCCATGATCGACAGCGCCATCATGTACCTCTTCCTGATCGCGATCGTCATCAACATCTTCATCGCCTGGCGCGGGTTCCGCCGCGAACTGGACGAGCGGCTGCCCGGCACGAGCACCAAGGGCCTGTTCATGATGCTGACCTCGCGCATGGTCGCCCTGCGGCGCTGGCGCACGCCGGGGCCCGCGATCCCGCGGCATGGGACATACTGACATGTCTTTCACCTGGACGTTCGAGCCGGAGTGGGACGAGTCGGCGCTGGCCGACCTGGATCTGGACCGAGGCTTCGACACGCGCGAGGACGCGCAGGAGTGGCTGTCGCAGGCCTGGGCCGATCTCGCTGACGCCGGCGTGACCGATGTCACGCTGCTCGACGGCACCATGCCCGTCTACACCATGTCACTGGATTCGCAGTAGTCATTTCACGTTGGTCGCCACGAAGGGCGGCTTGACGACGTCAAACGCCTCCACGCGGTCGCGGATCTGCACGCGCACCTGCGCACCGGGGGCGTACGTGGCATCCACCAGCGCCAGCGCGATGCCGCGGCGCAGCGTGGGCGAGAACGTGCCGGACGTGACGACGCCGATGTCGGCCCCCGCATCGTCCACGACCACCATGCCGGGGCGCGGGATGCCGCGTCCGACCGCTTGCAGGCCGCGCAGGCGGCGCGCCGGCCCCTGCGCCCGCAGTGCGCGCATGGCGTCGGCGCCGTCGAAAGCGGGTTTGTCCCACCCGACCGCCCAGTTCAGGCCCGCCTGGACGGGGCTGATGGCGGGCGAGATGTCCTGGCCGTGCAGCGGATAGCCCATCTCGGTGCGCAGCGTGTCCCGCGCGCCCAGGCCGCACGGCGTCACGGCGTCGCTGGACGCGAGCTCGTCCCAGACTGCTCCGGCCTGCGCCACCGGCACGACCAGCTCATAGCCGTGCTCGCCGGTGTAGCCGGTGCGGCACACGGTGAACGTCACGCCGCCGCGTTCGACGGGCTCGAAACCCATGTAGTCCATGTCGGTCGGCAGGCCGGCGTCGGCTAGCACCTGCGCCGACCCTGGGCCCTGCACGGCGATGATCGCGAACGCGTGGTGCTGGTTGTCCACGCGGATGCCCGTCGGCGCGCCCTCGGCCAGCCGGGCGGCCACGGTGGTCGCATTCGCGGCATTGGGGATCAGCAGCACGTCATCGGGGCCGAACAGGTAGGCGATGAGGTCATCCACGACGCCGCCGTCCGGCGTGCCGAGCAGCGTGTACTGCGCCTTGCCGGGTGCGATCCGTCCCAGGTCGTTGGCCAGCCGCGTGTTGAGGTACGCCGCCGCGCCCGGTCCACTCACACGCAGCTTGCCCAGATGCGAGACGTCGAACAGGCCGACGGCCTCGCGCACGGCCCGGTGTTCGGCGAGCACGCCGGTGTACTCCAGCGGCATCAGCCAGCCCGAGAACGGCGCGAACGTGGCGCCCAGGCGCTCGTGATGCTCGTGCAGCGGGCTGTGTACCAGCGCGGATTCGTCCATGATCGGGCTCCTGTCTGAATGGGTGCGTGGGCGGCGGGCGGCGTCCGAAATCGGTCAGGGACGGTGTTGGATGTCCCAGTCGCGCATGCGCTGGGGGTAACCGACCACGCCGGCGGGATAGCTGCGCAGGCCCGCCTTGCGGGCGTACTCCTCGGCCCAGCGGGGCGACGGGACGGTGCGGCGCGTCCACTCGCCGTCGCCGGCGACCAGCAGGATAGACGCCCGATTGAAACCGGTCTCCGGCTCGACCCAGGCCTCGACACCGGTGCGCGTGGCGACGAACCGGTCGAGGTGCTCGCGCAGGCCGGGTGCGGCGCTGCGGTCGTCCCGGCTGACGCCGATCCGGCGGCGCAACCGGCCGAAGGGGGACGAAACAGGACTCACAAGCGCTCAGTCTATTGCGTCGGGCTGAGTGTGTTCTGGTGCACGCTGTCGGATTGTCCCGCCAGGTGGTCACCTGCACCGACACCTGGACCCGGCTCCCGCGGGGTGCATCCGCGGGACGGTACGCTAGGTGTGTACTGAAATACTGTTGTCCCGAACCAGTACTGCCGGGCGGGATGAGATGCGACGACCGCCAATCCGAAGGAGTTGACATGTCGACCGACGTCACGCTACCCGCCCTCGGAGAGAGCATCACCGAGGGCACGGTTTCCCGTTGGCTCAAGGCCGTGGGTGACCAGGTTCGCGCCGACGAGCCGCTGGTCGAGATCAGCACCGACAAGGTCGACACCGAGATCCCTGCGCCCGCCTCGGGCGTGCTCACGCAGATCGTGATCGGTGAGGACGAAGTCGCGCGCGTCGGCGACCGGCTCGGCGTCATCGGCGCCGGCATGCCCGCTGGCGCACCCGCGCCCGCACCGGCGGCGCCCGCACCGGCCGCCCCCACCACGGCGGCCCCCGCCGCGCCGTCGCCGTTCAGTGCCCTGAACTGGCAGCTGCCCTCGGTCGCGCCCGTCTTGACCCCGCCCGCATCCGCGCCGCACCCGGCCGCACCGGCGGCACCGGCCGCGGCACCCACCACGCTGGGCACAAGCTCGTTCACGCCACCCTGGTTGGCCAACCCGGCACCCACACCGGCACCTGCACCGGCCGCACCGGCCGCCACCTGGCGGCCCGGCGATACGCCGCCGTGGCTGCGCGGCACGCCGTCCGACCACGCCGGCAGCGCCGCACCGTCGTCCCACCCCTGGGTCAAGCCCTGGGAGCTCGCGGGCGCCACGGCCGCGCCCGTCAAGCCGGCACCCACCCCCGCACCACCGGCGCCTCTCCCGTCCGTGGTCGCACCACCGGTCCCCGCCGAGCCCAGCGCTCCGCGCTGGCCGCATCCGGCACCGCCCGCACCCGTGGCACCACCCGCACCCGTGGCACCGCCCGCGCCGGTCGTCCCACCGACCGCACCCGTCAAGCCCGCCGAACCGAGCCCGGTGCCGCACGCCGAGGCCTTGGTGCAGGCCATTCAGACGACCCCGCCCGACGTCGCGTACGTCACCCCACTGGTGCGCCAGGTCGCGCACGAGCTGGGCGTCAACCTCGCCGATGTGATCGGATCGGGCGTGGGCGGACGCATCCGCAAGCGTGACGTCGTCAACTTCGCGGCGATGCATCCGGAGGCGCTGTCGGCGTCTCCCATGCCGTCCGCCCCCATTCCCGAAGACCCGCGCCGCGGCAGCGTCGAGACCATCACCGCCGCCCGCCTTGGCCTGATGCGCCAGATGGCCGAGTCGATGCGCACCTGCGTGCCGATGACGGTCAGCGTCCAGGTCGATGTCACCGGGCCGCAGGGCGCCAGCGTGTCGGCGGCGGTAGCTGCCATCATCGCGGGCGTGGCAGCCGCGCTGCGCCGCTACGGCCAGCTCAACGCGAGCCTGGACATCGATGCCGGCGCCCTGACGTTCCACGCCATCGAAAACATCGGGCTGCTCGTCGAGACCTCTGCGGGCCCCGCCATCCCGGTGCTGCACGATGCGAGCTCGCTGGCGCCCACCCAGATCGCCGACTGGGTCGGCGACGTGTGGGCCCGCGCCGACACCGGGGACTTCGAGCCCGACGAGCTGACCGGCGGCACGTTCACGGTGACCACGTCGTCCGCCCGCAGCGCCACCGCACTGGTGAACCAGCCGCAGGTGGCCGCGCTGTGCATCGGCGCGCCGAGCCTGCGCCCGGCGGTCTACCGCGGTGAACTCGCGCTGCGTGAGCTGGCCGATCTGACGCTGGTGTACGACTACCGCGGCGTCGACAACGCGGGCGCGGCGGCGTTCCTGTCCGCCGTGAAGAGCCACGTCGAACAGCGGGACTGACGATCACCGGCCCCATCCGGGCCTGACGTTGCCCCTGTGTCGGCCGGGGCGGGTAACATGACCGTGTGCTGCGCGCCCGGCACCGTGAACTGTCCGGGCGCATACAGAAGCGGAGGCGTGTGATGGCAAGCGAGCGGGCCAAGGAGCTGGCCGCCAAGCAGAAGGCCGAGGCCAAGGCCGCCAAGCTGGCGAAGAAGAACTCCACCAACCCCGAAGACTGGGGCCAGTTCCGCCAGATCGTCCACAGCGTCAAGCTGATCGGCAAGGCCAAGCCGGCCTGGAAGTGGCTGATGATCGTGTCGTTCATCGTGCCCCTGGTCATCGTGGCCGTCGCGGGATACCTGGTCGGCCCGTGGATTCCGGGCCTGATCAGCGGCATCCTGGTCGGCGCCATCGTGTTCATGGCCGTGCTGGTCGTGCTGACCCGCAAGTACGCCTACAGCATCCACGCGGGCGAGCCCGGCCAGGCCGAGGTCGCGCTGCGGATGCTCACCACCGGGCGCAAGCCCAAGTGGTCGTACACCGCGCAGATCGCGTTCAACCAGCAGGGCGACTCGGTGCACCGCGTGGTGGGCCCGGGCGGGCTGATCCTGATCGGGGACGGCGACCCGGCCCGGCTGCGTCAGCTGCTGACGGCCGAGCGCCGGCGCCACGACCAGCTGATGTACGACGTGTCGGTGCAGACGATCCTGGCCGGGGATGGCGAGGGTGCCGTGCCCGTCGACAAGCTGGCCAAGAAGCTGCAAAAGCTGCCCAAGACGCTCAGCGCGACGCAGATCACGCAGATCGAGCAGCGCCTGAAGGCGCTGGACGCGATCCGCGGACGCCTGCCCATGCCCAAGGGTCCCGTGCCGTCGATGAAGGGCGCGCACCGGGCGCTTCGCGGCCGCTGACGTGGCCGCCTCCGCCAAGACCGGCAGTCCCCTGGTCAGCGCCACCCAGCTCTGCAAGACATACGGCACGCGGGTGCTGTTCGACCATGTGAGCCTGGGCCTGTCCACCGGCGACGTCGTCGGCGTCGTCGGGCGCAACGGCGACGGCAAGACGACACTGCTCAGCCTGCTCACCGGGCAGGTCGAACCGGACGAGGGCCGCGTGACCCGGGCGGCGTCCGCCTCCGTGGGCGTGCTCGTGCAGGCCGAACCACCCGTGCCCGGCACCACCGTCCGCGACCTGATCGTCGCCGGGCAGCCCGACCACGTCTGGGCCTCCGATGCCGAATCCCGCGCGGTCGTCGAGCACCTGCTGGCCGGGGTCGACCTGGACGCCCGCATCGAGACGCTGTCCGGGGGCGAGCGGCGCCGCGCGAGCCTGGTCGCGGTGATCCTGGGCCGTCACGACCTCGTGGTGCTCGACGAACCCACCAACCACCTGGACGTGCAGGCCGTGCGCTGGCTGGCCGTGCACCTGCAGCAGGCCGCCGCGCGCGGGGTGGCCATCCTGGTCGTCAGCCACGACCGCTGGTTCCTGGACGCCGTGTGCGACCACATCTGGGAGGTGCACGACGCACAGGTGGACGCCTACGACGGCGGCTACGCGGCGTACGTGCTCGCCCGGGCCGAGCGGGCCCGGATGGCCGCAGCCACACAGGCCCGTCGCCGCAACCTGCTGCGCAAGGAGCTGGCCTGGCTGCGCCGCGGCGCGCCGGCCCGCACCAGCAAACCCAAGTTCCGGCTGGACGCGGCGTCCCAGCTGATCGAGGACGAGCCGCCGCCGCGCGACGAACTGGCGCTGCGGACGCTGGCGACCAGCCGCCTGGGCAAGGACGTGCTGGAGTTCCAAGACGTCGGGCTGGCCTGGCCCGACACCGGCCGGGCGCCGATCCTCGACCATACCGACCTGATCCTGGGGCCCGGGGACCGCATCGGCCTGATCGGCGTCAATGGGTCGGGCAAGACGACCGTCCTGCGGCTGCTGGACGGCACGCTGTCGCCCACGTCGGGGCGCGTGCGCCGCGGGGCATCCGTGCGGCTGGCACACCTGAGCCAGCACGTGGCCGAGCTCGATGACGACGAGCGCGTGCTCGAATCGGTGCAGCGCCTGCGCCGCCAGACCGCGCTGGCGACCGGCCACGATGTCGGCACCGACACGCTGCTCGGCGACTTCGGCTTCACCGGCGACCGGCTGATCACCCGCATCGGTGAGCTGTCGGGCGGCGAGCGGCGCCGGCTGCAATTCCTGCGGTTGCTGCTCGGCGAACCCAACGTGCTGCTGCTCGACGAGCCGACCAACGATCTGGACATCGACACGCTGACCGTCGTCGAAGACTACCTCGACACCTGGCCCGGCACGCTCGTCATCGCCAGCCACGACCGCTACTTCCTGGAGCGCGTGACCGACGTCAGCTACGCACTGATGGACGGCACGCTCAAGCTGCTGCCCGGCGGCGTGGACGAATACCTGGCCTGGGCCGACGCGCGGGCCGATGCGCGGGCCGACGGCGCCGCGACGGCGTCCACCCCCGGCATCGCCGCCCGGCTGCGCACGGCACGCAAGCAGCTGGCGCGCATCGAATCCCAGCTGGACAAGGCAAGACAGGCGCTGGCGACCACGCACGCGGCGATGGCCGGGCACGCGCAAGACTACGCGGCGCTGTTGCGCCTGCAAGCCGATGAGCAGACCCAGACGGCCCACCTGGCCGCGCTGGAGGACGAATGGCTCGCGCTGGCCACCACGGTCGAGGAATGGTCGGCCTGACCGATCAGGCAGCGACCTCGCCCGGGTAGACCACGCCCACCTGGGCGCGCACCTCGTCCATCATCGCCATGACGGCGAGCGTGTCGTCCCACGTCATCGACGCCGACTCCAGCGCGCCGTCGGCCAGGCAGCGCGCCACCTCGGCCGCCTCGTACTGGAACCCGCCCGGCACCGGCCGTTGGACGATGCGCGGGCCGCCCCCGGCCAGCGTCAGCACCACCTCGGCGTCGGCGGTGTAGAACCAGTCGAGCACATCCAGGCATCCCCGCGTGCCGACGATCTGCACCCAATCGCGCCCGGGCGCGTCTGCGTCCACGGCCGCCTGGGCCAGCGTGTCACCGTAGCGGCACAGGATGGCCTCGCGCAGGTCGACGCCGGTGTCGGCCAGCACGCCGCGCGCCGCGATGCTCTGCGGCACCCCGCACAGCCAGTGGAACAGCGACAGCGGATACACCCCCAGGTCGAGCAGCGCTCCCCCGCCGAGCTCGGGCTCGATCAGGCGCGAACCCGGTCGCAGGTCGAGGCTTTGCAGGTGCGCGGCCTGGATGGTCACCAGATCGCCCAGATCACCGCCCTGCACCAGCTCGCGCAGCCGCGCATACTGGGGCAGGAACCGCGACCACATGGCCTCCATCACGAACAGATTCTTGGCCCTGGCAAGGTCGAATACATCGCGGGCCTGCGCCGCGCTCAGCGTGAACGACTTCTCGACCAGGATGGGTTTGCCCGCCCGCAGGCAGGCCAACGCGTGCTCGCGGTGCAGCCCGTGCGGGGTGGCGATGTAGATCGCGTCGAGCGAATCGTCGGCCAGCAGGTCGTCGTACGACCCGTAGCTGTCGGCGATGGCGAAGCGCGCCGCAAAGCTGGCCGCGCGCCGGGCGTCGCGCGATCCGACCGCCGCGATGACGGACGGCGTGTGCGCCGACACCTCGCGCGCGAACCGCTGGGCGATGTGCCCCGCCCCGAGGATGCCCCACCGGATCGCCGGTGAATGCTGTGGATCCTTGTCGGTCATGTCTTTCCCCCTCCGGTCGCCAGCGACCCTGCCCCCATTCCAGCACGCCGTGGGGGCATCGTCCACCCCGGCGTGGACGCACCCGGCGCGGTCGTCCCGCACGAACGACGGCGCGGGGCCCGGTCGCTCATCCAGGTCCCGCGCCGCCCGCATCTATCTGGGTAGACGCCGATCACAACATCCTTACTTCAGCAGCCCCAATCGATGGGAATCGTTGGCAAACACCTGCTGCTCATTCGACTTGGTGACGGTGATGGGCTGCAGCGCGTAGACCGGCACGTCGATGACGCCGTTGTTGTCCCTCTCGGACGGCGCGGGCAGCGCCTGCCCGGCCTGCATGGCCTTGATCAGCTCCATGGACTTGGACACCAGCTGGTCGGTGGGCTTGTAGGTCGTCGACCACTGCTTGCCCTCCCAGATCCACTGCACCGACTGGTCCTCGGCGTCCAGGCCGGACGTGGCGGGCGTGGCCTGACCGGCGTTGAGGCACGAGGTGATGATCGCGCGGGCGATGCCGTCGTTGGGCGACAGCACGCCGTCGATCTTCTTGGAGCTGTAGTTGGTGGCCAGCAGCGTGTCCATGCGCGACTGCGCGGTCGC
>Ga0209738_10000016_pt1 | contig 42775 bp, 36 predicted proteins | sample TergutNc150P5_FD_187289 | JGI IMG/M metagenome (GOLD analysis project Ga0209738, IMG submission 187289) | Nasutitermes corniger P5 segment gut microbial community from laboratory colony in Florida, USA - Nc150 P5 (SPAdes) (version 2) | ecosystem: Host-associated > Arthropoda: Insects >...
GTCTGGCCCGCGCGCCATGCCATCACGAAATAAATCTTGAATGCCACGCCCACGCCCAGCATCAATGGCAACGCAATGATGTTCGCAAAGTTCAGCGGCATTCCGAACACCACGCATAACTCCAGCGTCACCAGCGCGGAAACCAGCAGCGGCACGAGCGTGCGCAGCACATCGCCGAAATGTCGCAGTGTAATCCATAGCAGGATCGTAATCATCAATACTGACCAGGCGGCGGCCTGCAGGAAGGCCTTGATGATCGTATTGGCCGATTGCAGGATGGACAGCGGCCCGCCGATCGCATCCGGCGCAGCCTGACTGACGGCGTGCGCAAAACGCCTGAGCATCGCATCATCATTCGGATCGACGCCCGGCGGCACGCGCGGGGACACATTCACGAGCGCCTGGCCATCAGGTGCGACCCAGGTGCGCACCAGCGCGGCGGGCAGCGTGTCGCGCGTGATGATGGACGGTTGCAGCAGGTTCGCCAGTTGCCCCAGCGCGAGTTGCAGGGGCTGCGTGAACGCGGCCTGCGCGCGCTCACGCGTGGCGGTGTCGGCATTGGCGAGTTTCGTGAGTGAGGCGGCCAGATGTTGCGCCTCGGCTGCGCCAGCGCCAGGATGATCTCCAGCGGCCAGCGAAAGCTGATTGGCAGCGCGCCTGAGCGCGGCCACGCGTGTGGCGTCAGGCGCGGGCCGCGCGGCAGGTTGCGTGAGCGCGGGCAACAACTGTCTGGCGGCATCGGCGATCAATGCGATTTTTTGCGGCTGGTCAGCCGGGATCAATGTGTTCAATGTGGCCGCGCGACCAACCTCGGGCAGTTTGCCCAGCCGCGCGGCGATCTGGTCAGCTGCGGCGAGCGACGGCGCGAGCACGTTCACATTGTTGATCGACACGACGGACGAATCTTTCAGCGCAATCAATGTCGCCATGGACTCGGTATGCGGATCTTTCAGATGCAGCGGGTTGAAATCGAAACGCAGAAACATCAGCAATGGAGATGCGCCAAACACCACGAGCAATGTGCCGATCAGCACAGGCTTGCGATGCGCGGCAAGCCAGGCGTCCACCGGAGCCAGCCGCGCAAAGCCTGGCGTGATGGCCTCATCGCGCGGCGCGAACACGTGCAATAGCGCGGGCAGTAGCGTCATGTTGCAGAAATAGGCGACGAACATGCCCACGCCTGCAATCTGCCCAAGCTCCGACACGCCACGGTACGCCGTGGGCAGAAACGAAAAGAAACTCGCGGCAACCGCTACTGCTGCGAGCGTCAGCGGAATGCCCACGCTGCGCGCGGTTTTTTGCAACGCGCTGTCCAGCTGCGGGTCGTGAAAACGTTCTTCCCGGTATTTCACGCCGAATTGCACGCCAAAATCCACGCCCAGCCCGACGAACAGCACCATGAACGCCACCGACAGCATGTTCAGCGAACCGACCATCATCAACCCCAGCGCCGTTGTGATCGCCAGCCCCACGACCAGCGTCAGCAACACCGCGCCGATTAACCTGCCCGAGCGCAACGCCAGCCACAGAATCGCCAGCACGACGAGAACGGTGAGGATGCCGTTTAACACCGCGCCATCCGCAACCGACGCGAACTCTTCGTCCGCCAGCGGTTGCTCGCCCGTGAGCCTGACCTGCGCGTCATATTGCCCGGCCAGATTCAATGACGCGGCCTGCGCGCGAATCGCGGCGGACGCGCTGGCGCCCGCTTTCAGCGCGCCGAAATTCACGACGGGCTGCACGGTGATAAACGCAAACGCAGGGTTCGTCGCCGCGTCCTTGTCAACGAGCGCGCGCCAGGAAAACCGGGCCGGTTTGCCCGCAAGCACGCGGTCGATCACATCGGCGCTGTTGTTGAGCAGGGGCGCCATGCCAGGCAATGTCACCTGGCCCATCGTCAGCGGAAGCATCAGCGTGGTTGACAATGTATTGGCCAGGCCCGTCAGGCTGGGGTCCTGCGCCAGCGTATTGACGAGCGGACGCGCGGCCACCAGCTTCTGCGTGGTCGATTGCACGTCGGCAAGCGACGGATACAGCAGGCCGTTATGCTCGAAAAACGGGCCGCCTGCCAGCCGCGTGACATCGCTGAATTCGCGCGTGTCTTTCTGCAATGCGGCAGCCAGTGCGTTTGCCGCAGCATTGGCGGTTTCGGGCGCGCTGGATTGCACGACCACCAGCAATGACTGCTCACGCTGCGGGAACGCGCGATCGATGGCATCACTGCGCGCCGTCCATTGCGGGCTGTTTTGCACCAGCCCGCCAATATCCGTGCTGATCCTGAAGTGTCCAGCCACGTATACGCCGGACAATGCGGCCAGCGCCAGCATCAGCACGATAACCCACATCGCGTGGCGCACTGACCAGGCAACGAGACGGACGATAAAAGACTTCAGCATACCGGGGAAGAAGAGGGAGAGGGGATAACAGTAAAATTTCAGGTTGCCAAGTATACAGGCCTTGCATCAGGCGCGGGCGGGTGCATTTTGCTAACACGGTATACTTGAGGCTCTTCGCGCATCCTTTCGGGTGCGTCTTTTCTACCCGATTCAGTGATTCCTATCAGGCATATCAGGCATATGAAGTCCATGAAACGTTATCTGGGCGCCTTGTTCGCCGCCACCGTCCTCGTCTCAACCGCCGCGTTTGCGCAGGCGTCGCCGGATGCCGCCGTCAGAAGCGCGGTGGAAGGCACGGTCAATGCGATGAAGGCCAACCCGCAGGCGCGCAGTGGCGACATGGCGCGCATCACGCAGATCGTGCGGGAGCATTTCCTGCCCTACACCGATTTCCAGCGTACCACGCGCATTGCCGTGGGCCGCGCGTGGACGAGCGCCACGCCCGAGCAGCAGCAACAGCTGTATCAGCAGTTCCAGACGCTGCTGGTGCGCACCTATGCCACGTCACTGTCGCAGTTGCGTGAGCAGCGGGTCTCGTTCCGTTTCCAGCCGGCGAGTGCGTCAGGCAATGCGCGGGATGCCGTGGTGCAGTCGCATGTGCTGAGCAACGGCGGTGATGATGCGATTGACTACCGGCTCGCGCGCAGCGCGTCCGGCTGGAAGATTTATGACATCAACATGATGGGCGCGTGGCTGATCCAGGTGTACCAGACGCAGTTCTCCGAGCAGATTGCAAAGGGCGGCGTCAACGGCCTGATCAAGTTCCTGGTCAACCACAACGCCCGGGCGGGTTGAACCGGCCCGTTGCGCCTCCCTTGTTCATTGCATCAGAACTCGTCAGAACTTCGAGCGCATCCCCAGCGCGGCGATGTAGTTTGTGCTCATGTAGCCGTTGAACTGTGAGCCGTTGAACTTCGAGAACATGTAGCCCGCATAAACATCCGTGCGGCGGCTGAGCTGGTAGTCCGCAAGTATCGAGTACTGCCACTGGTTGCCGCTGGCGCCATTGGTTTGCTGCGTGTCATAAACGCCCAGCGCGACATCGAACGTCGGCGTGATCCGGTAATCGCCGCCGATGAAGAACAGGTTGTTATTGCTCGATGAGCCGTTTTTCGGCGTATAGGTATAGCCGAAATAGGACATGGGCAATGCCCCTGCGTTGTATAGCGCGATAGTGTTCTGCGCTTTCAGGTGATACTGTTCGTAGCCCGCCTTGATCGTGGCGGGGCCAAACGTGTATTTCGCCGCGACCATCGCGCCATGATCGTTATAGGCAGACATCGCGCCAACCTGTGAGGCCGTCAGGCCAGCCTGGCCCGTCAGCGCGCCGGAATGCAGGATATCGCGGGCGCTGTAATACGTGCCGACGATGCCAAATCCGCCCTGCTCATAGCTCAGCATCGCGCCAAAGGTCGAACCCGCGCCAAACGCGCCCGCCGTGTTGCCGAAGCTGTACGACAGCCCGAACTTGACAGGCCCGATCTGGTTTCTGTACTTGATGTTGTTGTCGGTGCGCGAGCCTTCCGTGATGCCGCCCGCAGAATAGGAACCCGAGAAGCCCAGCGGGGAGAACAGCTGCGCGGTGAACAGCGGGTCATAGTCGGAGATGGCATCGAACGACAATGCGGTCGAGCGGCCAAACTGGATCGAGCCCAGGGTGTTGCTCCTCAACCCGACAAACGCGCCGCGGTTAAAAAGCTGGCCGTTGATCGCAGAGGGCGGGGCGATGGTATTGCCATTGCCCGCGATGCCCTGCGCGGCATTGCTGGCCGCGCCCGTCGGCAGGTTGAATCCCGATTCGAGATTGAAGAATGCCGACACGCCGCCGCCAAGATTTTCGTTGCCGCGAATGCCCCAGCGCGAAGGGGATATGCCCCCGTTGAACATGCCCCAGACGGGATCCCGAAAACTGACTGGAACCTTGTTCACAGGGTTCACCGTGCCAGGAAATGTCGGGCTGGCGTTCGCGCTGTGTTCCACCACGCCCACGCTGGCATCAACCAGCCCATACAGCACCACGCTGTTGCCGTCATCCGCGCGCGCCATGCCCGCGCTTCCCATGCACACGCCCAACATGAGCATACCCACGACATGCTTTTTCATTACGCCTCCCTGGTCAAGAATGAATCAAAGGATCAAACATTTCAAAGGATGAACGGCAGAAAATATATATAAGAAAAAGCGCGACCAGGGAGGAATATCACTAAATTTTTTGTTTCTTCATTTTCTGTCGTGTTGCGACAACCTTGTCATTAATCCGCCTTATGAATCTGCTTGATGAAAGATAAAGGATGAAGGATCAGAACCGGTGCCGGATCCCCGTGGACACAACCACCTGGTTACGCGCCAGATCACCCGTGTATTGCGATGAGATGAAGTTGTTGATCTGCGGCGAGAACTTGCCGTTGGAGCTGACGTGTTGCCAGCCGCCCTGCAGATACAGGTCGGTGCGGGGCGACAGGTTGTAGCTGCCCAGCAGGTTCACCGAGTTGTAGTTTGGATTCACGCCCGCCAGGCTCGCGCGGGTGTATGTGTACATGGCCTGCATCCTGAAATCGGGCGTGAAACTCCAGGTCACGTTGCCTTCCAGATTCTGGAAGCGCCCACTGCCCTGCGCCGCGCCGAACACGCCCGGGCCATAACTTGCGCCGGACACCGCGATGCCGCCCAGCCCTGTCAGGCTGGTCTGCGAATAAACCAGGCCGACCTTTGCCGGGCCGAAGGTATAGTTGATCGCGCCGCCGAAGGTGCGCTGGCGGGCAGCGATGAACTTGTAGTCGCCGCTGACAGCGCCAGGCACGCTGCTGAAATTCGCCGCGCTGGACGGATCGTTGTTCAGTTGCAGATAACCCGCCGCAATTTTCAGCCCGCCGTAAGTGTACGATGCGCCGACGCTATACACACGGTTCAGTGCAAAGTTCGACGAGTTCGAGAAACCATACATGCCGCCGAACGTGAAGCCGTTGTAATTCCGGCTGGTGTATTTGATTGTATTGTTGAAGCGGATCGAGTTTTGCAGGTTATCGTTGTCATACGGGTGCGCGAATGACGTGTTGGTGGCCAGCGACAGCGGCGCGAGATAATCCACCACGCTATCGTACTGACGCCCGACGGTAATCGTGCCGTACTGGTTGCTTCTCAGGCCCACGAAGGCTTGCCGGCCAAACAGGCGTCCGCTCTGGGAAGCCGTGCCGTTGAGTACGTTAAAGCCGCTCTCCAGCGTGAAGATGGCGCTCAGCCCGCCGCCCAGATCCTCATTGCCACGCAGCCCCCAGCGGGAGCCATTGATATTGCCGTTGGTCGCGTTCCATGAGCTGTGGCCCTCTGCACCTGCATTGCTGATATAGCTGACGCCTGTATCGATCAATCCATACAGTGTCACGCTGCTTTGCGCATACGCGGTGCTCGCAAAAACGCCCATGAGGGCGGCGGCCAGGAATTTCCTTATCGTCATTTGTTGTTCCCTCCAGGGTAAGGTTCGGGGCGCTGCACGGCATGAATATCATACCGGCTGGCACCGTGGAATCAAAGTATGGGGAACAGGGATGGCGAAATAAAATAATCTGATCTGAAATGTAAATCTCTTTTATGGCTAAGCCCGATTTTTCAGGGGAAAGCGTTATTTCGACGGGCGATATGTCGCGCGAATGCGACAGCGCCAGGCTTGACCTGGCGCTACTTCATGCTTCAGCTTCCCGACAGGAACTGCCGCAGCCGTTCGCTTTTCGTATGCCCGAAAACTTCCTCGGGATTGCCTTCTTCTTCCACCTGCCCCTGATGCAGAAACATCACATGGCTGGACACATTGCGCGCAAAGCTCATTTCGTGTGTGACCACGATCATCGTGCGCCCTTCATCGGCCAGCTGCTGCATGACTTTCAGCACTTCGCCAACCAGCTCCGGATCAAGCGCGGAGGTTGGCTCATCGAACAGCATCACGTCAGGATGCATCGCCAGCGCGCGCGCAATGGCCACGCGCTGCTGCTGGCCGCCTGACAGATGGGCGGGATACTGTTTTTCGACGCGCGGCGCCAGGCCCACCTTTTCCAGATACTGCCGCGCGCGCTCTTCTGCCTCGCGGCGCGTCAGACCCAGCGCATGGATGGGCGCTTCAACCACATTTTCCAGCACCGTCATATGCGACCACAGGTTGAAATGCTGGAACACCATCGCCAGTTTCGTGCGGATGCGCTGTAACTGCTGGCGGTCGCTTACGTGCAACGTGCCGGTGCGCGGACTGTGCTGCGTGCGCACTTCCTCGCCATCGACGAAAATGCGGCCCGCGTCAGGCTGTTCAAGGAAATTGATGCAGCGCAGCATCGTGCTCTTGCCGGAACCGGATGAGCCGATGATGCTGATCACATCACCCGCGTTTGCCTGCAGGGATACGCCCTTGAGGACTTCATGGTCGCCATAGCTTTTGTGCAGCGTATCGACGAGGAGTTTCTGCTTCGGGGAATTCATCGTAAAAAAACAGGAGGTCGAGGGCGGAACTTACGGATTTTGCGGTTTCAGATAGGCGAGCCAGCGGCGCTCAGCGCGGCGGAACAGCCACATCAGCAGGAATGAAATCAGCGCATACAGCACCGCCGCGATGCCAAACGACGTGAATGCCTGCGCCGTCGCCGCGTTCGCATCGCGCGCGACTTTCAGGATATCGGCCACGGTGGCCGTAAACGCCACGGTGGTTGCGTGCAGCATCAGGATGACTTCATTGCTGTAATACGGCAACGCACGGCGCAGCGCGGACGGCAGGATGATACGCCGGTACTGCGTGAACCTGGACATGCCATAGGCGCGCGCCGCTTCAATTTCGCCGTGGGGCGTGGACTTGATTGCGCCGGCGAAAATTTCCGTGGTATAGGCACAGGTGTTCAGCGTAAACGTAAGCAGCGTGCAGTTCATGCCGCTGCGGAAAAACGCATTGGTCAGCTCATGATTCTGGATGAAATCCAGGCTGTAGATACCCGAATAACACAGCAGCAACTGCACATAAAGCGGCGTGCCGCGAAACACATAGGTATAGAACCACACCGGGCCATGAACCAGCTTCCACTTCGCGCAACGCGCCACGGCCAGCGGCACGGACAGGCAAAAGCCCAGCCCGATGGACACGACGAGCAGCCATAGCGTGATCACAACGCCGCTAAGATGGCCGAAGCCGTCGGTATAAAGATAATTGGGCCAGTATTGCTGGATCAGGTCAAGCATGGGCTGAAACTGGCTGGTCAGGGATTGCAGCATGAAAACGTGATGTTCGTGGTGTTGTATGAGTGACGGGTGGCTATGCCTGGAAGTCCGCGCTGCGCACGCCGGTGGAATAGCGCTTTTCGAGATACATCAGCACGAAATTCGAGATCGTCGTGATGGCCAGATAGATAGCGCCCGCCAGCAAGGTGAAAAAGAACATGCGCACTGTGGCCTTGCCCGCGTCCTGCGTGGCCTGCACCACGTCCTCCAGGCCGATGATCGACACGAGCGCGGTGGACTTGACCAGCACCTGCCAGTTATTGCCAATGCCAGGCAACGCAAAGCGCATCATCTGCGGAAACAGGATGCGCGAGAACACCTGCCAGCGGGTCATGCCATAAGCGTGGCCGGCTTCGATCTGGCCGCGTGGCACCGCAAGAAACGCACCGCGGAACGTTTCGGTGAAATACGCGCCATAAATAAACCCGAGCACGATAACGCCGGCCAGGAAGGGATCGATATTGATCTGGTTGAGGCCAAAATGATCCGTCAGGCTGTTCAGCCATATCTGGATGCTGTAGAAAAGCAGCAGCAGCAGCACCAGGTCAGGCACGCTGCGAATCAGCGTGGTGTAGCAGGTGCCTGCGCCAGACACAACGCGGCTGCCCGACAGCCGCGCTGCCGCGCCGAGAAGGCCAAGCACGAATGCGAGCACAAGGGACAGCACCGCCAGCTTGACGGTTTGCCAGGTGCCGGCAAGAATCAATGGGCCGTAGCCTGAGAGCATGGTGAGCAGAAAACCGGGAACGAAAAACCATATATTTTACCCGAAGTCGTTTTTCCGCTGACCCTGCAAGCAACAACGCCACGGAATTGCCCGTGGCGTTGTTGCCGTTGCCAGAAGTTTCTATTGCTGCTCGCGCATTTTCGCGTGGCGCTGTTCGGCTTTCGCAAAACGCGTTTTCAGCGCATCGCTGACCGTCGCCTTCTGCTGCCCGTTCAGGCTGTTATAGAACGCAAGCCATGCGGCCTCGCTGCGTTCGCGCAGTGGCATGTTTTGCTGCGCAAGATGCTGACGCGCAGCGTGCAGCGCGTTCATGTCAATCACCGGTTGCTGCTTGAGCGCATCGAGTTGCTGCCTGAACTGCGTGAAGTTTGCGCGCATGGCTTCGCGGTTCTGTCTGGCTGTATCCATCGCGGCCTGATACTGCTTTTCCTGGTCAGCGTTCAGGTTCAGCTTGTCGTGCAGTTTTTTCAGGCTTTGCAGGAAGCCGCCATGCCGCCCATGCCTGAAATGCTCGCCCGTGTGGGCGGGCGTCGTGGCGTTCGAGGCAGCGGGCGCGGGTGCCTGCGCCTGCGCTGCGTGAATGGCGCTGACTGACAGGGCGAGCGATGCGGCGGAGACGGCGAGGACGCGGGAAATTCTTTGCTGCATTGTCTGCATGATGAGGCTCCAGGTAAAATCGGGCAACCAGCGCCCGGTACAAAAAATGTTCATCGGTATGCATAGCCTAAGGAACGTTGTACATTTATGCGTTACGAGGCCTGCAATGCAGGTTACGGGGCATTACGCAAGGCCGGTGCGGTAACACCTGGTAATTCCGGTGGCGTGATAACGGCAGGATAACGGCAGAAAACAGTGGCAACAGGGATTAAACTGCACAGCATGACTACTACCCAAATTCTTGTCGTCGATGACGACGCTGATCTGCGCGATCTTCTGCGCGAATATCTGGTCAAACAGGGCCTGGAGGTCTCCGTGCTGCACAGCGCCGATGCGCTGGAGAGGCGGCTGGAACGCGAGCGGCCAGACCTGATCGTGCTTGACCTGATGATGCCTGGCGTGGACGGGCTGACCGCGCTGCGTCGCCTGCGTGAAAGTGGCGATGATATTCCCGTCATCATGCTCACCGCCCGCGCGGATGATGTGGACCGCATCGTCGGGCTGGAGCTGGGCGCGGACGACTATCTGGGCAAGCCGTTCAATCCGCGCGAGCTGCTCGCACGCATCCAGGCCGTGCTGCGTCGCCGGCATGTGACGCCATCAGCCGCCGCGCCAGAGCAGCGTGCGCCGTTTTCATTCAGCCGTTTCCGGCTCGATTTCCAGACGCGCACACTGTACCGTGATGAAACCCCGCAGATGCTGTCCGGCAGCGAATTCGCGCTGCTGAAGATTTTCATCAATCATCCGATGCGCACGCTCACGCGCGAGCGCCTGCTCGAATTGCTGCACGGCCCAGAATACGATGGCACTGACCGCGGCATTGACGTGCAGGTATGGCGCCTGCGGCGCATCCTGGAGGCCGATCCTTCCGTGCCGCGCCTCGTGCAGACCGTGCGCGGGCGCGGTTATGTGTTCGTGCCCGATGGCGATCAAGGTAACAGCAGCGATGTGGCGCCCGGCTGATTCCCTGTTCGGGCGGCTCGCGCTGCTGTTCATTGGCGTGCTGCTGATCTCGCATGTCGCATGGTTTGCGCTGATGCGCCTTGAGCGCAGCCAGGCGCAGACGGGCTATGCCGTGGAAGAGGCCACGTTTCTGGTCGAAGCCGTGCGCCAGCACGCGGCGCATGCGCCTGACCAGCCATTGCCTTCGCGCGTGCAGCTGGTCGATCCCGCCAGCAGCAACGTTCCGGCAGCGCATGTCATCGAGCCGCAACCCCTCCAGCATTTCATCGATGATGTGCGCAGGGTGATGCCATCCGGCACGGACGTGCGCGTGGGCAGTCTTGCGCCTGGCCGTCCGCCCATGCTGTGGGTGCGTGCGCCAACAGATGCGCGCTGGATCGTCGTGCCCGCGCGCGCGCTGCGGCTGGGGCCGTCGCTTGGCCGGATGATGCCGTGGTTTCTGATCATTTTCCTGGGCGCGCTGCTCGCGGCGCTGCTCGCGGCCTGGCAGTTGCAGCGGCCACTGCATCTGCTTGCGCAGGCCGTCACGCGTTTTGGGCGCGGCCAGCCCGTGCCGCCGTTGCGTGAACGCGGGCCACGTGAGCTGCGCCAGCTCACGCATGGCTTTAACCAGATGGTGCAGGATATTGCCCGCACCGAAAACGATCGCGCGGTGATGCTGGCGGGCGTCGCGCATGATCTGAAAACGCCGCTGGCGCGGCTGCGCCTGCGCGCCGAAATGATGGACGACGCGAAACTGCATGATGGCGTGGTGCGCGATGTGGACGCCATGGCGCACATCGTCGAACAGTTTCTCGCATTCGCGCACGATCGCAACGATAGCAGCGAACGGGTTCCTGTGGATGAACAGTGCGAGCGCATCGTGCGCAATTATCGCGCAATGGCCAATGAAGCCGGCTCATCGTCGATAACGCCCGCCACGCTGCAATTCCACCCTGATGCGGGGCCGGAATTCCTGCTGCCCGCTGCGTCACTGGAGCGCGTGCTGTCGAACCTGATCGACAATGCGCATACCTATGGCGAGCCACCGGTGGTGATTGCCACAGCAAGCACTGAAGATGCATTCGTGCTGAGCGTCAGCGATCAGGGCAAGGGGATTGCCACGCAGGATCTGGAGCGCGCCAGCCAGCCTTTCGTGCGGCTGGACCCTGCGCGTGGCGGCAACGGGCACAGCGGGCTGGGGCTGGCGATTGTCGAGCGGCTGGTGCGGCGCATAGGTGGGAGCTGGGAACTCAGCAGCCAGGACGGCGCAGGGTTATGCGTCACGATGCGGTTCCCGCGGGATGTCATGGCGCGTGAGGCGTAAACGCCGCGGCAATTCTATTTTATTGCAACGATCCCCACCGCTCAACTGCGGGTTCGGCCACGGCCCATTTCCATTTGCCGTCATCTTCACGGCACGCGTTTGCCGCAAACCATTGTTCCTTCGCATCGGGCTTGTCGCCGTCCGCTACTGAAAACAGGAATTCCTTGCACGTGGCGAGCGCTGATGTAAATTCACGCGTGACATAAATTCGCCCCTGCCCGTTTTCGATGGGCAGCGTGTGACGCACCTTCCATGTGGTTGTGCCGCCCACGGGCAACTGGCCAACGTTGGTGGCCATCAGGTTCTGCTGGTCAGCGTGCAGGTTGCGCATGACATAGTTCACGGCTTCGTCGGCAGCGGCCTGCACTGCGATGCCCACGCCAATGCCAATGGCCGGGTTGGCCGTGACTGCGCCGGTGGCCACGCCCGCCACAGCGCCGCTGGTTGCGCCAATCGATGAGCAACCGCCCAGCCCGCACGCAATACCCACACACAATCCGAGCGTGGCTACAAGGGTGAAACCCGCACGGGGTTTTACCGGTTTCATGGTAGTTCCCATTACTGTAATGCGCCCCAGCGGGCAGTGGCGGGTTCTGCGGACGCCCATTTCCAGGCGTTGCTGTCGCGGCAGATGGCGGCGGTGTAGAACGAGCGGGAGGCGGGCGCTTTCTTCGTTGCGTCGCGCTCAACGGAGAACACGATTTCCTTGCAGTCCAGCGCACCCTTGCTGATCGTGCGGCTGACCGTCACCTGGCCGTGTTCATCATCTTCAAGGGGCACGGTGTGAGTGACTGACCATGGCGCAATGGCGCCCACATTCAGCGGACCGGCTGCGAGCGCGATATTGTCCTGTTCATGGCCGTGCATGACGCGTTCCGTATATTGCACGCCGGCTTTTGCAGCGGCCACAAAGCCCAGGCCAATGCCTGTGGCGACGGTTGCATTACGGGTAACCTGCGCTGCCACCGCTGCGCCCGCAATACCTGCGCCCGTTTGTGCGCCTTCGGAATAGAGTGATGTACAGCCGCTGGACACCATACACATGGCAGCGAGCAGCAGAAAAAGGGGAGTAAAAGCGGCAACGCGGCGAATGCGGCGTGGCATTGAATAAACGGAAAGACTTGCTACGGGCATAAAGACTCTCCTGTTGCGATCGTGCAATCGTGCAATCGAACGTATTACATTAAAACCGTATCGTATTGGCCTGTATTTTATGCAGATAATGGGATCAGGGCAACCATGGCATCGTCATTTATGCAACGAATGGTGCATTAATGCATTATTTGTTACGTTTTAATGCAGGAATGGGTACAAGTCGTGACAGGCTGACGATAATCGCTATGGCCGCCGACAGCGATGCCACATAAAGCGCAATGACAGGCCCATGCTGTGGCGAAATACCGAAAATCAGCGCGACGAGCGCCGCGCCCAGCGTTTGCCCCGTCAGCCGCGCGGTGCCCAGCATACCGCTTGCGCCGCCTGCGCGGGAGCGAGGCGCGGAAGAGAGCATCTGCCGGTTGTTGGGTGCCTGGAAAATACCAAAACCCACGCCGCATAAAGCCATGCGCCAGCCGATATCGAAGCCGGACGGATGCGCGCCGAGCGTGGCCAGCAGCAGCAGGCCGACGGCAAGCGTCGTCAGGCCAATGCCGCCGAGCACGCCCGCCGGATAGCGGTCAGACAACGCGCCCGCGAGCGGCGCGACGCCAACGATCACGAGTGGCCAGGGCGTCATCAGCAGCCCGGTTTGTATCTGCGAGAAACCGATTTCGTTCTGCAACAGAAACGGTAACGCGACAAAGGCGGTGCTGGCCGCGCAAAATGAACAGATCGACGTGAGCACCGACAATGTAAACACAGGAATTCGTAACAGGTCAACGGGCAACAGCGGCGCACTCTGGTGCAACTGGCGGCGCACGAAAAATATTCCGACCACGAATGCGCACAGTAATTCCACTGCCACATAACGACGGGCTTCGCCATGCCCGAAACCATCGACCGCGAAAATCAGCATGCCAAACACCAGCGCATTCATCACGGCGCTGACATAATCGTAACGGGAAGGATGACGTTCGTTCATCGGCAATACGCGCATGCCACGCACGAAGGCCACGATGCCAATCGGCACATTGATGGCAAACAGCCACTGCCACGACGCGATGGACAGTATCAGCGACGCAAGCGTTGGCCCGACCACGGATGAAATGGCCACGATCATCGCGTTAACCGCCACGCCGCGCCCAAGCCGCGACGGCGGGAAGATGGTGCGAATCAATGCCATGTTCACGCTCATCACGCCTGCTGCGCCGAAGCCCTGCACCGTGCGCGCGAGCGCCAGCGTTGTGAGCGAATCGGACAATGCGCAGCCCAGCGAGGCCACGGTAAACAGCAGCAGGCCGCACAGATAGACACGCCGGTAACCAATGCGATCGCCCAGTGATGACAGCGGCAATAACGAAATCGTAATGGTGAGCTGATACGCGTTGATGACCCAGATCGACGCAGCGGCGCTGGTGTGCAGATGGCGCGCGATGGTGGGCAACGCAATATTGGCGATGGTGCCGTCGAGCACCGACAGGGTAAGACCGAGCGCAATCACGGTCATTGCCGCAAGGCGTTGCGCGGGCGGCAGGCCACCTTCTTCTGCCATGATCGAAGTGCGGGAGGGGGCGTCGGTCACTGGAATCTGCGTGGCTCAGGAGTTGGGGTGAGGCTTACATACTACACGCGCGCTTCAAAATACGTGGCCTCGCCGCTTTGCAGCCACAGGGCAAGCCGCTGGAGCAGCGCATCGGTGTCGCGCCCCGCGCCGCGCAGCGCGCATTCCCAGATCACCGCGACGCGCCAGCCCTGCGCCGCCAGCGCTGCGAGCGCCCTGGCATCGTTCGCGCGGTTGCGCGCGATCTTGGCGCGCCAGAAATCCTCACGGGTGTGTGGCCATTTGAATAACGGGCAGTCGTGGCCGTGCCAGAAACAGCCGTGAATAAACACGGCGGCGCGATAACGCGGCAATACGATGTCAGGCTGGCCTGGCAGCTCGCGCACGTTCAGCCGGAAACGAAAGCCGCGCCGGTGCAGCAGGCTGCGTATCTGCCGTTCCGGTTTCGTGTTGCGCGCGCGAATGCCGGACATCATCCTGCTGCGCGTCGCGGTATCGACCACATCGACCATCATGTGATCTGTTGCAGCAGATGCGGCAGCATCACACGCGCGACTTCGCGGATCACCGGCACCACCACGCTGTTGCCGAACTGCCGGTAGGCCTGCGTATCGCTGACCGGGATCCTGAACGTATCGGGAAAACCCATCAGTCGCGCGCATTCACGCGGCGTCAACCGGCGTGGACGCTGGCCTGGCTGGGCGACCAGGATCTCCGAACCATCCTTGTAATAGCGCGCGGACAAGGTGCGCGTCACATCATGGGCATCCACCAGACCATAGCCAAAACCATTGCCTGCCGCGCGATGCTTTTTCGCGTAATCCTGCAGATAAGTCCACATGCGCGGCGTCAAGGTATAGCGTGGCTGAACGCATCGCGCCCGGTGGTCGAAGAAGCGTTCGCCATCCCATGGCAGCGCCGGTTCACTGCCATCCGTGCGATGCAGGATCGCGCCCAGCCGTGGCCCGTTTTCAGGAAGATGGAGCGCTTCCCACGAAAACGTGGACGGCTTCCTGAAACCGGCAATCAGGATGCGCTCGCGGTGCTGCGGCGTGAAATGACGGGCGTCGATCACGTGGTAATGCACTTCGTAGCCAAGCTCGTTGCGCAGCGTATCAAGAATGACCTGGAACGTGCGCCCCCGGTCGTGTGACAGCAGGTTCTTCACGTTCTCCAGCAAAAACGCGGCGGGGCGTTTTTCGGCGAGGATGCGCGCCACATCGAAAAAGAGCGTGCCCTGCGTCACATCCGCAAAACCGTGTGGACGCCCCAGCGCGTTCTTTTTGCTCACGCCCGCAATCGAGAAGGGCTGGCACGGAAAGCCCGCGAGCAGAACGTCGTGATCGGGCACGTCATCGGCGGCAAACGCCGTGATATCGCCAATGAATGGAGGTTCTGCAGGATGCACATCCGCATCGCCCGGGCAATGATTTTCCAGATACGTTTTTTTTGAAAACGCGTTCCATTCGCTCGTGAACACGCATTCTCCGCCATGCGCCTCGAACCCCATGCGGATACCGCCAATGCCAGCGAACAGATCGACAAAACGGAATTTCCGCGGCATGACAGCTCAGGCCGCAGGCGTTGCACTATCCGGCATCTGTACCGCGCCTTCAAGCAGACGGCGCGTCGATTCATAGGATTGCCGCATCGGTTCGGGCCAGGGGGTTTTCTGCATGACGGCCCGATGATTCTCGAAGGTGGACGACAAAAGTTGCGCGAGCTCAGGCGAGCGCAGATGTCGCAACAGCACGCTCACCGCGATGGCCGTGGCCTGGCTTGCGCCCGCAGTTTGCAGCTCGGATGATGTGAGAATGGCGAGTTGTTGGTCAATATCCATAAGTAACAATAACAATAACGATAACAATAACGATAACGGGTAATGGGCATATTATCTCCCAGTCGCCATCGGCTACCATGGCAACTTTTCGTCATCGGCCCTGGATGTTTCCGGCTCCCGGGTTTTGTTTCTCTTTTTTGTTGCTTTATGTCCAGCCAGCTCCATCATTTTTCCGACAGCCCATGCATCGGCGTGTGCTCAACATTATTTGACGACGTTTGCAAGGGCTGCGGGCGCACGGCGAAAGAAGTGGCCAACTGGGTATTCATGAGCGAGGACGAAAAACGTGCCGTCTGGTTGCGCATCAAACACGAGGGAATGGCGTTACAGCCAGGAAAATCATAACCACCACGCCGCCAGAACACGATACTACGAGACATTGCAGCAATGAGCAGACATTCCCGCGAGAGCCTTCGCGTTGCATTACAGCAAGGTTATAACCGGCTCGTGGAACGAACCGGCCACTGGGCTGCAAGCCACGGGCGATACGCCTCGTGGCTGCATGAATTCATCGTGTTCGGCATCAAGCAGGCGTGGTCCTGCCTGTTTGGCGGGCTGATGGTTGCGCTGCTGCTGGGCACGCATCTATGGTATCCCGCGCATGCGCCACTTTCCCGCTACGATGCACTGACGATTGCCGCCGTGCTGATCCAGATCGCCATGCTGTGGCTGCGTCTGGAGACGCTCGACGAGGCATTCGTGATCCTGCTGTTTCACGTTGCGGGCACGGCGATGGAAGTCTTCAAGACTTCCGTGGGCTCGTGGGAATATCCTGAGCCATCCCTACTGCATATTGCCCGCGTGCCCTTGTTCACGGGGTTCATGTACGCATCAGTAGGCAGTTACCTTGCCCGCGCGTCGCGGCAATTCCAGCTTCGGTTTACCTGGCATCCGCCGCGCTCAGTCACGTGGCTGCTGGCGCTGTGCATTTACGCCAATTTTTTCCTTGACCATTATGGATGGGATATCCGCTATGGACTGCTGGGCGCAACGGCGATCATTTTCTGGCGCTGTCAGGTGTTTTTCCGTATCGACCACGCGTATCGTTCCATGCCGTTCCTGCTGGGCTTTTTCCTGATCGCCTTTTTTATCTGGCTTGCGGAAAATATCGGTTCGTTCAGTCATGCATGGCTGTATCCCACGCAAATGCACGGCTGGAGAATGGTGCCGGCTGCCAAGCTCGGCGCATGGTTTTTATTGACCATCATGAGCTATGTGATGGGCACATCCATCAATCCGCCGCGCGCGCCTGCACTGCCTTTGCAACGCGTATAGACAGGCAACTTGCGAATGTGCCGTATCCAGCATTTATTTTTGCTGGCGGTATTGTCGCTGGCCACAGCCTGTGCGACACTATAACTTCGTTTGCTGGGTTATCCTATCATTCACCACAGGAGTATGAGACTGATGTACGAAGACAGAATTCGCTGCGCTGCATTGCGCGGAAAAATTACATCGGCCGCCGAAGCGGCGAAACTCGTGCGTAACGGTATGCGCGTAGGCGCAAGCGGGTTTACCCGCGCTGGCGACATCAAGGCCATACCACGCGAACTGGCCAAACGTGCCGCAGAAGAAAAGGACCCATTGCGTATTGCACTGATGACGGGTGCATCACTCGGCCTGGCCGATGGCGTCATGGCTGAAGCGGGTGTGCTGTCGCGGCGTCTGCCATTCCAGGCGGACGTGAAACTGCGCAGCGCGATCAACCGCGGCGAAGTGATGTTCATCGACCAGAACCTGTCTGATACCGTTGAAATGCTGCGCGCAAACCAGCTCGGCAAACTGGATCTGGCGATTATCGAAGCCACGGCGATTACTGAAGACGGCGGCATCGTGCTGACCACTTCAGTGGGCAATTCCGCAAGCTTTGCCATGCTTGCGGAAAAGGTCATCATCGAGCTTAATCTGGCGCAACCCGCAGGCCTGGAAGGGATACACGATATCTGGATTCCCGGCAAACGCCCGCGCCGCACGCCATTGCCCATTCTCAGGCCGCATGATTGCGTGGGCACGCCCACCGTCAATATTTCGCCCGAGAAAATCGCGGCGATCGTGATTACGGACGAGCCGGACAGCCCCTCAACCATTCTGCCCGCAGACGAAGAAACCGGCAGCATTGCAGGCCACCTGATCGAATTCTTCCAGCATGAAGTCAAGCATGGCCGGTTGAATTCGCCATTGCCACCATTGCAGGCAGGGGTTGGCACGATTGCGAATGCCGTGCTGTCGGGCTTCGTAAAATCGCCGTTCGAGAACCTGACGATGTATTCCGAAGTGCTTCAGGACTCCACGTTTGACCTGCTCGATTCCGGCAAGATGGTGTTTGCGTCCGGCGCATCGTTTACCCTGTCGGCGAAGCGCCAGGAACAGGTGCTGCGCGAGCTCGACCGTTACCGCAGCAGGGTGGTGCTGCGTCCGCAGGAAGTCAGCAATTATCCCGAGATCATCCGGCGCCTGGGGCTGATCGCGCTGAATACGGCGCTCGAAGTGGATATCTACGGCAACGTGAATTCCACCCATGTGGGCGGCACGCACATGATGAACGGCATTGGCGGTTCAGCCGATTTCACCTGCAATGCAGCCTGCGCGATCTTTGCCACGAAGTCGATTGCCAAGGAAGGCCGTATTTCGAGCATCGTGCCCATGGTGCCGCACGTCGATCATACCGAGCACAATGTGGATGTGATCGTGACCGAGCAGGGTCTGGCTGACCTGCGCGGGCTGGCGCCGCGCGAGCGTGTTCCGCTGATCATCGAGCATTGCGCGCATCCGCTGTACCGTGACATCCTGCGCGACTATTACCGTGACGCGCTGCAACACGGCGGGCAAACGCCTCATCTGCTGGAAAGGGCCTTCGGGTTGCATCTGCGGTTGAAGGAAACGGGGTCCATGCTGCCGGAAGGTGCGGGGAAATAAAAGCCTGATCGCTGTGTTGGGCAAGCTTTTGAGCCCGTGGGCAATCTGCCTGCGGGCTCAGATTTTATGGGGCAGGGCCGCGTATATTTGTCCCTGTTTTTACTGAAAAGCTATGATAGAACGATTCCGATAAAAATTCATCATTGTATTTTTGACGCAGAAGCTTATTATAAAAATGACCACAGAAAGATTTCAAAACTGGTCACCGATAGATAGATTCGCTCCATATGTTCTGGCTTCTAACCTTGAAGGGGATTTGCCATGAAAAGGAATGTTGGTTATATCGATCTTGTCGTTCGTCTGATTCTTGGTGTGGTGTTGATTGGCCTGACGCTGACCCACGTTATCAGCTGGTGGGGTTTCATTGGCATTATTCCGCTGGCAACGGGGCTGATCCGTTTCTGCCCCCTGTATACGCTGGTAGGCTTCAAAACCTGTTCCTGATTCTGCTTCTGCTTTAACCCTGTGTTGCCGGGCGCACCAACCTGATCCTCGTGATTTCGGAAGGTGCGCCCAGTCGTATGGGCGGCCCCCAATACCCTGTGCCGCGGCTCGTATAAACCCATAACGTCTCCAGCCGTGCCAGTCCAGCCGTGAAAGGCTGCTGTTGTTGCACCAGAAAATTCCACGGGAAAATCTGGCCACCGTGCGTGTGGCCACACAGGAGCAATCCAAAACCCGCTTGAGCGGCCGCGAAGGCGGAGCGCGGTTGATGCGCGAGCAGTATGCGGGTCTTCACATCGTTGGGCGCGCCAGCCAGTGCGGCAGCTGGGTCGCTGCGCCAGGCAGGGTCAAAATGTTCAGCCATGTAATCGGTGACGCCAGCCAGAATCAGGCGTGCACATCCCGTGCCAAGGATGACATGCCTGTTTTGCAATACATGCAGGCCAAGCCGCTGGAATTCGGCGCTCCACTCAGCTGCGCCCGCATAATATTCATGGTTGCCCAGCACAACATACGCGCCATCACGCGCGCGCAATTGCCCCAGCGGCTGCACATGCGCTGCAAGATGCGCGACGCTGCCGTCGATGATGTCGCCCGTCAGCGCAACAAGATCAGGGTGCAATGCGTTAACCGCTTTCACGATGGCATCGACATAGGCCCGCCTGATCGTCGGCCCGATGTGCAGGTCGCCAATCTGCACGATCGTGAAGCCATCGAGTTTTTCGGGCAGATCGTCCATGGGAATATTCACCGTGACAACGCGCGCAAGGCGGCGGGCGTTCACGAACCCGGCAAGGGTTAAAACCAGCGCAAGGATGACGACTGCCACCGCGCTGGCCCCGCGCCAGAAGGAAAAATCAAACGCGCAAGGCGCGATCGCATGCGCCCCCATGAGCAGCGCGAGCACCGCATCGCGTAACACGGTCAGCACGAACAGCGAGGAAAAGTATCCCATGCTCGTCATGCCGACCCATGCCAACGCATGGCCCAGCGGGTGATACACAATCTTGCGCACCATGCCGGATAAAATCGTGACGTATGACAGCGCGAACCACAGCGCCGCGAGCCATTTCCATGGCGCAGGGACAGGCAGATCGGGAACCAGCCGCAGGCCAGCATACAGATGCAGCGCCAGGCCGATGACAGCAACACGAAGCAGGAACGATGAGTGACGCATGGCGGCAGGAAGAAACCAGCGGGAGCGGAGGGCCACAGGGGCGGAGGGCCACAGGGGCGGAGTCAGGCAATGCGCATGATTTTACGGGTGTCCCATGCGCTGCGCAGATAATTCACGCCTGCAAGTTTTATGTATATAATAGGCACCCAGGTGATTCCCCGTGCGGGATTTTGCCCTGCTGGCTGGCCTGACAGTGGGTTTATGCCGAATGTCGCCTCGATTGTCCCCGGCACGCGCTCCCATCCTATGATCGATCAGAACCGTGAGCGAGCGCTTTTTCCGCTTTCGTTTTCGTTTGCGTTTTTTGTTTTTTGCTACGCCATTTTATGTCGATGAATCCCCAGGAGGCGAAAGTCGTTCTTGAGACTACGCTGATCTGTGCGCCAGAGCCGTTGCCACTGGCTGAGCTGCGCAAACTGTTTGACGATGACCTGTCGCCCGACACGATTCGCGCCCTGCTTGACGATCTGAAAAACGACTGGTCGGAGCGCGGCATGGAACTGGTGGAGCTGGCCTCAGGGTGGCGCTTTCAGAGCAGGGCGTCGATGCGCGGGTATCTTGACCGCCTGCATCCCGAAAAACCCCCACGGTATTCACGCGCGGTGCTTGAAACGCTGGCGATCATTGCATACCGGCAACCCGTCACACGGGGTGATATCGAGGAAATTCGCGGTGTCACCGTCAATTCACAGCTCGTCAGGCAGCTGGAAGACCGTGGCTGGATCGAGGTGATTGGGCATCGTGATGCGCCAGGCCGTCCAGCGCTTTACGCAACGACGAAACAGTTCCTTGACGATCTCGGCCTGCTCGCGCTCGATGAATTGCCGCCGCTGGATGATCCTGCGCAGATGGGCGATGCACTGCTTGAGCAGCAGCTCGAACTGGACACAGCCCAGCCCAGTGAAACCGATGCGCCAGAACAGGCGCCGGCGCAATAATCTATCTGGTTTGACTTTTTACTCTGGTTTGATTTTTTACTATTGAGGTTGCGTTGACAGATCCTCACGATATTCATGATACCGATACCGACCCTGGTTTCAGCGCTGCTGGCGCTGAAACGCCCGCTGATGCGGCTTCGGGGACTGCCGAACCTTCCGGCGCCACAGGCGAGGAGCGTCCTCGCCGCGGTGGTCTGCTGCGCGGGCCGCGCAGCCTGATCGCCCGCCGCCGCGCAAGCTCGCAGGCCAAGCGCGCGAAAATGGCGACGACGGCCACCGATGCGCCTGAGGTTTTTCAGGAAGCGCCGCCGGATGGCGTGGTTGCTGCGCAGGTCAGGATGCCGCGCAGGAATCCTGCCACGAAAAAAGGCGATGCCTCCCATCGCCACGCTGGCGCGTACCGCAAACAGGCGCAACGTCCAGCAACGGACAATGGCGCATCGGACGATCTGTTCCGGTATGTGACTTCCTCCGAGTTCGACGCGGACAATATCGCTGCCTCTGCGGATCATCCCGGTGACAAGGGCGGCGTGCGAGCGCCGATGCTGCGCCGCAGGGGGCACACCCAACCCAGGCGCATTCTGGATGCAGACGAGGAAACGCCGAAGCTGCACAAGGTGCTTGCAGATGCAGGGATGGGTTCGCGCCGCGATATGGAGGAGCTGATTATTGCGGGCCGGGTGTCGGTCAATGGTGAGCCCGCGCATATCGGCCAGCGCATCCTGCCGACTGACCAGGTGCGCATTAACGGCAAGCTGGTCAAGCGTAAATTGCAGGCGCGGTTGCCGCGTGTGCTGCTGTATCACAAATCGGCGGGCGAAATCGTCAGCCATGCCGACCCGGAAGGGCGTCCGTCCGTATTCGACGGGCTGCCGACCATGAAAACGGCAAAATGGCTGGCTGTCGGGCGGCTCGATTTCAACACCGAAGGTTTGCTGCTGTTGACGACTTCGGGCGATCTGGCGAACCGTTTCATGCATCCTCGCTATGGCGTTGACCGTGAATATGCGGTGCGGGTGGTGGGCGAGCTGTCTGAGGGCAACCGCCAGAAACTGCTGCATGGCGTTGAGCTGGAAGACGGCACAGCGAATTTCCTGTGGATCAAGGATGGGGGCGGCGAGGGCACGAATCGCTGGTATCACGTCGCGCTGGCCGAGGGGCGCAACCGTGAGGTGCGTCGCATGTTCGAGGCTGTGGGGCTGATGGTCAGCCGCCTGATCCGCACGCGTCACGGCCCGGTTTCGCTGCCGCGTGGCTTGAAGCGCGGGCGCTGGGAAGAACTTGATGAGGGCCAGGTGCGCAAGCTGATGGTATCGGTTGGCCTGAAGGCGCCCACGGAAGAAAAACGTGGCAAGGGCGAGCGGAATGCGGCGGCACGCCGTCAGCCCGATCCGATGCAGACCTCGATGGGTTTCATCAACCGCGAGCCAACGCTGACCTCACATGGCGCGCTGAAACAAGGCCAGGGCAACCGTGGCCGCGCGGGGCATGCCAATGGGCAGGGCTGGCGGGACGTCAACGGCAATCGCGCGGATGCCTACACCTCGTGGATGCCTGGCACGCCAGGCAACCGCGCGGCAGGCAAGCGTTCCTATCCCAACGTTAACGGCAACCGTGCGCCAGGCAACGGTAACAGCACGGGCGCCGGTAAACCGCGTGGCCCGCGTGGCGCGATGCGTAACCGCTCACGCGGGTAACGCGCGACTATGCGGCAGATCGTGTGATGTGGCTTTTCAGATCGAGCGCCACATCCACGATCATGTCTTCCTGCCCGCCGACCATGCGGCGCTTGCCCAGTTCAACCAGAATATCCACGGTGTTCAGGCCGTATTTCTTCGCAGCCACCTCCGCATGGCGCAGGAAGCTTGAATACACTCCTGCGTAGCCAATGGCCAGTGTTTCGCGGTCAACGCGCACGGGGCGGTCCTGCAACGGGCGCACAAGGTCATCAGCGGCATCCATCAGCGCGTAAAGATCCGTGCCATGACGCCAGCCCAGGCGGTCAGCCACGGCGATGAACGCTTCCAGCGGAGTATTGCCCGCGCCCGCGCCCATGCCCGCAAGGCTTGCATCCACGCGGATGCATCCTTCTTCCACAGCCACCACCGAGTTCGCCACGGCAAGGCTCAGATTGTTATGCGCATGAATGGCCGTTTCGGTTTCCGGTTTCAGCACAGCCTTCAGCGCGCGCACGCGCGCGCGCACATCGTTCATGTTCAACGCGCCGCCCGAGTCCACCACATAGATGCAGGTGGCGCCGTAGCTTTCCATCTTCTTTGCTTCGACAGCGAGGTTTTCGGGCGTGGTCATATGGCTCATCATCAGGAAGCCCACCGTGTCCATGCCCAGTTCGCGTGCGTATTCGATATGCTGTTTCGATATGTCCGCCTCCGTGCAGTGCGTGGCCACGCGAACAATGCGCGCGCCCGCGTCATAGGCTGCTTTCAGATCATGAATGGTGCCGATGCCAGGGATCAGCAACGTGGCGATTTTCGCATGCGAAATCACCTCGGCAGCGGCTGCGATCAGCTCCACATCGCTGTGCGCGCCGAATCCGTAGTTAAAGCTTGAACCCTGCAAACCATCGCCATGCGCAACCTCGATGCTGTCAACCTTTGCGCGGTCCAGCGCGCGGGCGATATCCTGTACCTGCCGGATGGAATACTGGTGACGCACGGGATGGCTACCGTCACGCAGCGTCACGTCGGAGATGAAAAGTTTTCTGTCGTTCTTCATGGTGTGCTCCTTGTGCGCGCCTTGGCAATACGTTCAGCGGTTGCCAGCGCCGCCGATGTCATGATGTCGAGATTGCCTGCATAGGCGGGCAAATAATGCGCAGCGCCTTCCACTTCAATGAAGATCGAAGTTTTCAGCCCGCTGAGTTTGCCCAGCCCCGGAATGTTCAGCGGCGCGCTGGGCAAAATTTCGTCGAACTGCACTTTCTGTTTCAGACGATAACCTGGCACATAGGCGTTCACCGCTTTTTCCATATCAAGGATGGAGCGTTCCACCTTCTGCGTATCGGCCATTTCCGAGAGCACATAAACCGTATCACGCATCATCAGCGGCGGCTCCGCTGGATTCAGGATGATGATGGCCTTGCCACGGGCCGCGCCCCCAACGGCTTCGATGGCCTTCGAGGTGGTCTCGGTAAACTCGTCAATGTTCGCGCGCGTGCCAGGGCCAGCCGACTTGCTGCTGATCGACGCGACGATTTCCCCGTAATGCACCTTCGCCACGCGCGCCACTGCGGCCACCATCGGAATGGTGGCCTGACCGCCGCACGTGACCATGTTAACGTTCAGGGAATTGTCCAGATGCGCGTCCAGATTGACGACTGGCACACAGTACGGACCGATGGCCGCAGGCGTGAGATCTATCACGCGAATGCCAGGCTTGTGCTGGCGCAGCAGCGCATCATTCTTCACATGCGCTGCGGCGGAGGTCGCGTCGAAAACGAAATCAATTTCCTGAAACACGGGCAGTTTCAGCAGCCCCTGCACGCCTTCGTGCGTGGTTGCTATGCCCAGACGCGCAGCGCGCGCCAGGCCGTCCGAGGCGGGATCGATGCCAACCATCGCGCCCATTTCAAGATGTTTTCCGTGGCGCATGATCTTTATCATCAGATCAGTGCCGATATTGCCAGACCCGATAATCGCAGCCTTGAACTTCTTTTGTTCTGACATTCCCGCCTCCTTCGTGACTCGTTACTTGTTACTTGTTACTTTCGTGAATCGGGTTGGCATGCTCCTGGTGCGAGGAGCGGGACTTGAACCCGCACACCATTGCTGGCGTCAGGACCTAAACCTGGTGCGTCTACCAATTTCGCCATCCTCGCGCGAGGTGTGATTCTAACCGATTAGCGCCAGATTCTTCATGCGTGGCATTGCCTGCGCGCGGCTGCATGAAGCCTGAACAAATAGTTTGCTAAAATGCGCAGCTTTCCTGCGCGGATGGCAGGATGACCGGTTTATTGAAAATTTCAGGACGATTAAAACCATGGCTAACGTTGAAACTCTCGGCGGGCTGGAACGCCGCGTAACGATTTCGCTGCCGAAGGACGCCGTACAGAAGGAAATGGATGTGCGCATTGCCCGGCTCGCCAAAAATGTGCGCATGCCAGGCTTTCGTCCCGGCAAGGTGCCGCTGAAAATGGTGGCGCAGCAGTATGCGGAGCAGGTCGAGGCCGATGTGCTCAATGACAAGGTGGGCGAGGCGTTTTTCGATCTCGCGCGGGAACAGAATCTGCGTGTGGCCGGGCAGCCGGTGGTGAACCCGAAAGAGGGCGCGGGTAATGAAGGCGCCTACGAGTTCGACGCGACTTTCGAGATTTATCCCGAAGTGAAGTTTGGCGATATCTCGGAACTGGCCATCGAACGCGCGCAAACCACGATCACCGAGGCGGAAATTGACCGCACGGTGGATATCCTGCGCAAACAGCGCGTGCATTTCCACGCGCGTGGCGAAGCCGGCCCGCATGGCGATGGCGGCGAGGATACATCCGCGCAGGATGGTGACCGCGTCACGGTGGACTTCGTTGGCAAGGTGGATGGCGTGGCATTCCCCGGAGGCAGCGCGGAAGACTTCCCGTTTGCGTTGGGCGAAGGCCAGATGCTGCCCGAGTTCGAAAACGCAGCGCGTGGCCTGAAAGTGGGCGAGACGCGCGAATTCGACCTGAAATTCCCCGAGGATTATCACGGCAAGGAAGTGGCAGGCAAAACCGCGCAGTTCACGGTTACGATGAAAAAGATTGAATGGCCGCATATGCCCCCAGTGGACGCGGAGTTTGCAAAATCGCTGGGCGTGGAAGATGGCGACGTGGCGAAAATGCGCGCCGAGATCAAGGAAAATCTGGAACGCGAAGCCAAGCGCCGCACCCTGGCCATTACCCGCAACCGGGTGATGGATGCGCTGCTGAAAATCGCGCAGTTCGACGTGCCGAAAGCGCTCGTCACGCAGGAGCAGCAGCGCCTGGCTGACGAGATGCGCCAGAACCTGATCCAGCGTGGCATGACGAACGCGAAGACCGCGCCGATTCCCGCCGAAATGTTCCATGAAAAGGCTGAGCGCCGCGTGAAGCTGGGCCTGCTGCTGGGCGAACTCGTGAATACGAACAACCTGCAGGCAAAGCCCGAGCAGGTCAAGGCCGAGGTGGAAGAGTTCGCCAGGAGTTATGAAGACCCGGCGGAAATCGTGCGCTGGTATTATTCCAGCAAGGAACAGCTCGACGGAATGCAGGCCTATGTCGCCGAGTCGAATGTCGTCGAGTTCGTGCTGGGCAAGGCGCAGGTCACGGACAAGGAAGTAAGTTTCGAGGAACTGGCCAACGCTACGGCGGCGGAGCAGGGCTGATATGACGAGGACGCATCGCATGACCATTCACGCGCAATCGCAATTGCAGGCACAGGCACAGGATACGTGGGCTTCCCGCACGTCGCAGGACGATGAGGCCAGGGCGCTGGGCCTTGTGCCGATCGTTGTGGAAACGAGTGGGCGGGGCGAGCGTTCCTACGACATTTATTCCCGCCTGCTGAAGGAACGCGTGGTGTTCCTCGTGGGCGAAGTCAACGACCAGACCGCCAACCTCGTGGTGGCGCAGCTGCTGTTTCTCGAAAGCGAAAATCCTGACAAGGATATCAGCCTGTATATCAACAGCCCTGGCGGCTCGGTATCGGCGGGCATGGCGATCTATGACACCATGCAGTTCGTAAAGCCGGACGTATCGACGTTGTGCATGGGGCTTGCAGCCAGCATGGGCGCTTTCCTGCTGTCATCCGGCGCGAAGGGCAAACGTTTCGCATTGCCGAATTCGCGCGTGATGATTCATCAGCCCCTGGGCGGCGCGCGCGGCCAGGCCTCTGACATTGAAATCCAGGCGCGCGAGATTCTTTACCTGAAAGAGCGGTTAAACCAGCTGCTCGCAGACAACACCGGGCAGCCCGTGGAGCGCATTGCCAGCGATACCGATCGCGACAATTTCATGTCCGCCGAGGACGCGCGGGCTTATGGCCTGATTGACAAGGTGTTGCACAAGCGCCCGTGAGGCCATGAAGCGCAGGGTGCACAGTGACAGTGAAACAGATAAAGATGAATATCCGGGAGTGCTGATTCATGGCAGGTAAGCAAAAAGACGATTCCAGTGGCGAGAAAACGGTGTACTGCTCGTTTTGCGGCAAGAGCCAGCGCGAAACCCGCAAGCTGGTTGCAGGCCCGTCGGTGTTTATCTGTGACGAATGCATTGACCTGTGCAACGAAATCATCCGCGATGAACTGGGCGGCGAGCCGGATGCTGTCAGCCAGCTGCACGATGAGCTGCCCAGCCCGCAGGGCATCCGTCATATCCTGGATCAATATGTGATTGGGCAGGAGCGCGCGAAAAAAATTCTCTCCGTGGCCGTGTATAACCACTATAAACGGCTGCGCCACCTCGCACAGAAAGATGATGTCGAACTTTCAAAGAGCAATATCCTGCTGATCGGGCCAACGGGCTCGGGCAAGACCTTGCTGGCGCAGACGCTTGCGCGCATGCTGAACGTGCCGTTCGTGATGGCGGACGCAACCACGCTGACCGAAGCCGGTTACGTTGGCGAGGATGTGGAAAACATCATCCAGAAACTGTTGCAGAACTGCGATTACGATGTTGAGCGGGCGCAGCGCGGCATTGTGTATATCGACGAAATCGACAAGATCAGCCGCAAGTCGGACAACCCGTCACTGACGCGTGACGTCTCGGGTGAAGGCGTGCAGCAGGCGCTGCTCAAGCTGATCGAAGGCACGGTGGCGGCGGTGCCGCCGCAGGGCGGGCGCAAGCATCCGGGCCAGGATTTTCTGCAGGTCAACACCACCGATATCCTGTTTATCTGCGGCGGCGCGTTTGACGGACTGGAAAAAGTCATCACCGACCGGACGGAAAAAACCGGCATCGGTTTTGGCGCAAGCGTCAAGAGCAAGGAAGAACGCGACACAGGCGAGGTATTGCGCGATGTGGAGCCGGAGGACCTGATAAAGTTTGGTCTGATCCCCGAGCTGATTGGCCGTCTGCCCGTGGTGGCGACGCTGGGCAAGCTTGATGAAGCCGCGCTGGTGGAAATTCTGGTGGAGCCGAAAAACGCGTTGGTCAAGCAGTATCACAAACTGTTCAGCATGGAAAACGTGGAGCTGGAAATCCGTCCAGCAGCGTTGCAGGAAATTGCGAAAAAGGCGATTGCGCGCAAGACCGGCGCGCGCGGGCTTCGCTCGATTCTCGAACAGGCGCTGCTTGACGTGATGTATGACCTGCCGACCCTGGAAGGTGTCACGAAAGTGATTGTCGATGAAAAGGTGATCGACGGCGATGGCAAGCCGCTGCTGGTTTATGAGGACAAACCCAAGGTGTCCGGCTCCATGCATTGACGACGATCGTCTGCTAGAATTTCAAAAGTGGCCGTTCATCAGTGCATGAACGGCTTTTTCGTTTATATTTGACGAAAGATTTGATGAAAGATTTGACGAAAGGCTTGCAATTGATGTTTGCAGCCCACAACTGGGAATACGAATGACCTTACCTGATGGTGAACACGATATGCCAACCGAGCTTCTTCCGCCGGAGCGCATCATGCTGCCGCTGCTGCCGCTGCGGGACGTCGTCGTCTTTCCGCATATGGTGATTCCGCTGTTTGTCGGGCGTCCCCGCTCGATCAAGGCGCTCGAAGCTGCCATGGAAAGTGACAACAAGCACGTCATGCTGGTCGCGCAGAGAACGGCGTCCAAGGATGATCCCACAGGCAAAGACCTCTACGGCGTGGGCTGCATTGCCAATATCCTGCAAATGCTGAAACTGCCCGATGGCACGGTGAAGGTGCTGGTCGAAGGGGTGCAGCGCGCGAAGCTGGAGAAGGCCACGGAGCTGGACACGATGTTTACGTGCGAAGCGCTGCCGCTCGAACCCGATCAGGCGGACGGCGCCGAAACTGAAGCGCTGCGTCGCACGGTAATATCGCAGTTTGACCAGTACGTAAAACTGAACAAGAAAATCCCGCCGGAGATCATGTCTTCGCTCGCGGGCATTGACGAACCTGGGCGTCTGACCGACACGATCACGGCGCATCTGCCGCTGAAGATCGAGAAGAAGCAGCGCATCCTGGAAACGTTTCCGGTGATGGAGCGCCTTGAGCTGCTGCTCACGCAGATCGAAGCGGAGCTGGATATCCTTCAGGTCGAAAAACGTATTCGCGGGCGCGTGAAGCGCCAGATGGAAAAGAACCAGCGTGAGTATTACCTGAACGAACAGGTCAAGGCCATCCAGAAGGAGCTGGGCGAGGGCGAGGATGGCGCTGATCTGGATGAACTGGAAAAACGCATCACTGCGACGCATCTGCCCAAGGAGGCGAAGAAGAAGGCCGACGCCGAGCTGAAAAAGCTCAAGCTGATGTCGCCGATGTCCGCAGAAGCGACGGTCGTGCGCAATTACATCGACACATTGATCGGCTTGCCGTGGCGCAAGAAAAGCAAAGTCAGCAGTGATCTGGAAAAGGCCGAGCGCGTGCTCGACGAAGATCATTACGGGCTGGAAAAAGTCAAGGAACGCATTCTCGAATACCTTGCGGTGCAACAGCGCGTGGACAAGGTGAAAGCGCCGATTCTGTGCCTCGTTGGCCCGCCAGGCGTGGGCAAGACTTCGCTGGGGCAGTCGATCGCGCGCGCAACGAACCGCAAGTTTGTGCGCATGGCATTGGGCGGTGTGCACGACGAAGCGGAAATCCGCGGGCATCGCCGCACGTATATTGGCTCGATGCCGGGCAAGATTCTGCAAAGCCTGTCGAAGATCGGCGTGCGCAACCCATTGTTCCTGTTCGATGAAGTGGACAAGATGGGCTCGGATTTTCGTGGAGATCCGTCCTCGGCGCTGCTCGAAGTGCTCGACCCGGAACAGAATCATACGTTCTCCGATCATTACATCGAAGTCGATTTCGATCTGTCGGACGTGATGTTCGTGGCCACCTCGAACTCGCTTAACATTCCGCCGCCGCTGCTTGACCGCATGGAAGTCATCCGGCTGTCAGGGTATACGGAAGACGAGAAGGTCAGTATCGCGCAGCGTTACCTGTTGCCCAAGCAGAAGAAGAACAACGGCCTGAAAGCTGAGGAAATCGACATCGCCGAGGACGCTATCCGCGACATCATCCGTTATTACACACGGGAAGCGGGCGTGCGTTCACTGGAGCGCGAAATCTCGAAGATCTGCCGCAAGGTCGTGAAAATGCTGCTGCTGAAAAAGACCAGCGACCAGGTGCTGGTGGATGGCAGCAACATTGACACGTTCCTCGGTGTGCGCAAGTTCGATTTCGGCCTGGCCGCGAAGAAAAACCGGGTAGGGCAGGTGACGGGCCTGGCGTGGACGGAGGTGGGCGGCGATCTGCTGACGATCGAAGCGGCGGTGATGCCAGGCAAGGGCAATATCATCCGCACCGGGTCGCTGGGCGATGTGATGAAAGAATCCGTTGAAGCCGCGCGTTCGGTGGTGCGCTCACGCGCACGGCGGCTGGGCATCAAGGACGAGGTGTTTGAGAAACGGGACGTGCATATCCACGTGCCGGAAGGCGCCACGCCCAAGGATGGCCCCTCCGCCGGCGGAGCGATGACGACCGCGCTGGTCTCTGTGCTGACGGGCATCCCGGTTCGCGCTGATGTGGCCATGACGGGCGAAATCACGTTGCGTGGCGAAATACTGCCGATTGGCGGGCTCAAGGAAAAGCTGCTGGCCGCGCATCGTGGTGGTATCAAGCTGGTGCTGATTCCTGAGGAAAACGTGAAGGATCTGGCCGAGATTCCCGACAACGTGAAAAATGCGATCGAAATCGTGCCCGTGCGCTGGATCGACAGGGTGCTTGAACTCGCGCTCGAACGGATGCCAGAAGCGCTTCCTGATGAGGCCGCGAAGGAAGAAACGAAGGTCGCTGCCATTGCCCCGATCGCCGAGCCTGCGCAGGAATCTGGCGTGGCGGGCGTCATCAGGCACTGATATGACCCGGGCGGAACTCATCGAGCATATCGCGCTGCGCGCGGATATTTCAAAGGCTTCAGCCGCGCGCACGCTCGACGCGATGGTCGAGGGCATCACGCAGACGCTGCGGGCAGGCGACTGCGTGACGCTTACCGGCCTTGGCACGTTTATCGCCAGTGAGCGGGCGGCGCGTGTTGGCCGCAATCCGCGCACTGGCGAGGCCATCTCCATCAGGGCGGCTCGCGTGCCGAAGTTCAGGCCTGGTAAATCCCTGAAAGATGCGTTAAACTAGCGCCTTTTTCGTGCCAGGGTCAATCTGATCCCTGCTGGCGCAGGAAAAGAAAACAAACTGACGGAATGGGTGTTTAGCTCAGTTGGTAGAGCGGCGCCCTTACAAGGCGTAGGTCGGGAGTTCGAACCTCTCAACACCCACCATCTAACCGTTCCGCATTCTCCTTCTCCTTCTCTCTTTTCAGTCCGTGCCGTATCGCTGCCTTATGGATTCATCCTTAATTTGACATAATACAAATTATCGCACTTTTCGTTGTTGCGGCCAGGTTGTAATGTCTCGTTTTAGCCAGGTTGAAATGTCCGCTGTGGCAGTCATTTCAAATCTCAAAACTCCTGCTGTGTTGGCCGGAACATGATTTCGTTGACATCCACCTCGGGAGGTTCGCCAATGGCGTAAGCCACGGCGCGCGCAAAGGCATCGGGAGAAATGGCGATACTTCCGAAATTCCTGCGGAAAGCTTCGGCAACATCCTGTTCGGTGATGCTGTCCGATATTTCAGTGTCCACGATGCCTGGTGAAATAATCGTGGTGCGGATATTCCAGGGTTTGACCTCCTGGCGCAGCCCCTCGGAAATGGTACGCACAGCGTGCTTGGTGGCTGCATACACGGCGCTGCCAGGCCGCACCTTGTGCCCTGCAACCGAAGAGATATTGATGATGTGCCCGCTGCGCTGGCGCTGCATTTGCGGCAGCGCAGCAGCGATGCCGTAGAGCACGCCCTTGAGGTTCACGTCGATCATCCGCTCCCAGTCTTCAACTTTCAGGCGTTCCAGCGGCGAATGCGGCATCACTCCGGCATTGTTGATGATGACATCCAGCCGCCCAAAGCGCTGCACGGCCATATCGGCCAGGCGCTGCACATCCGCGCGCCGCGTCACATCCGTGGGGACGGCCAGCGCCTGCCCGCCCGCATGGGTAATTTCGTCGGCCAGCGCCTGAATGCGGTCAACGCGCCGCGCGCCAAGCACCACCAGAGCGCCCTGTGAGGCCAGATGCCGGGCTGCTGCATGGCCCAGCCCGCTGCTCGCGCCGGTAATCACAACCACTTTTCCTGCGATCCTGTTTTCACTCATGATGAAAACTCCTCGTCAAAGGGTGCGGCTCGTTATTTCCTGCCCTGCTTTGCATCATACCCGCAAAGAAAAACCGCCCGAAGGCGGTTTTATCAAACTGGTGGGCCGGGTGGGATTCGAACCCACGGTGTCCTCTCGGAGGTGGATTATGAGTCCACTGCCTGCAACCAGCACGGCGTCCAGCCCATTGAAACGAATAAAACCGGATAAAGTCAGTTCCCTTCGAGGAAGGATTTTAACTTGTCGGAGCGGCTCGGATGACGTAATTTGCGCAGCGCCTTTGCTTCGATCTGGCGAATCCGCTCGCGCGTCACGTCAAACTGCTTGCCCACTTCTTCGAGCGTGTGATCGGTACTCATTTCCACGCCAAAACGCATGCGCAGCACCTTCGCTTCGCGTGGCGTCAACGAGTCGAGCACATCCTTGACCACGTCACGCATGCTCGCATGCAATGCGGCATCAGAAGGCGCCACCGTGTTCGTGTCTTCAATGAAGTCGCCCAGATGCGAATCGTCATCATCGCCAATGGGCGTTTCCATGGAAATCGGCTCCTTGGCGATCTTCATGATCTTGCGAATCTTGTCCTCAGGCATCTCCATCTTTTCGGCCAGCGTCACCGAGTCTGGTTCCATGCCCGTTTCCTGAAGAATCTGCCGCGAGATACGGTTCATCTTGTTGATCGTTTCAATCATGTGCACCGGAATGCGGATCGTGCGCGCCTGGTCAGCGATCGAGCGCGTGATGGCCTGACGTATCCACCAGGTCGCATAGGTCGAGAACTTGTAGCCGCGACGATATTCGAATTTGTCCACGGCCTTCATCAGGCCAATATTGCCTTCCTGAATCAGATCGAGGAATTGCAGCCCGCGGTTCGTGTATTTCTTCGCAATGGAGATCACCAGACGCAGATTCGCTTCGGTCATCTCACGCTTGGCCTGGCGCGCCTTCTGCTCGCCGGCGGTCATCTGGCGGTTGATTTCCTTCAGGTCCTGAAGGGGCAACACCGCGCGCGCCTGAAGATCAACCAGACGCTGCTGCTGTTCACGGATGGCTGGCACATTGCGCGCCAGCACCGCGCTGTACGGATGCCCTTCTGCCACGACGCGCTCAGCCCAGTTCAGCCGGGTTTCATGCCCCGGGAAACGCTTGATGAATTCTTCGCGCGGCATCTTGCATTTGTCCACCACGATGCGCAGGATCTGGCGCTCGACCTGGCGCACTTCCTCGACCTGCGCGCGCAGCGTATCGCACAGACGCTCGACGGTGCGCGCGGTGAAACGGATCGACATCAGTTCGTTCTGGATAGCCTGCTGCGCTTTAAGGTAAGGCCCCGAGTTATAGCCGTCGCGCTCGAATGCGCGACGCATCTTGTCAAAGCGTTCCCGGATGATCGTGAATTTTTCAAGCGATGCGCGCTTGAGCATTTCAAGCTGCGCCGCACTGGCCCTGGCCTGTGCGTCGCCATCATCGTCTTCGGCCTCGTTGGCCGCTTCGGCTTCTTCCTGTTCACTCTCGATGGCTTCGGCTTCCTGCGCGGAAAAGCCATCGGCATCTTCCCTGGCGTTCGGGTCGATCAGGCCATCAACGAGTTCGTCGGCGCGAATGGCGTCGTTTTCCACGCGCTCGGCCATGGCCAGAATCTCGGCGATCGTGGTTGGACACGCGGAAATCGCCATCACCATGTGCTTGAGGCCATCCTCGATGCGCTTGGCAATCTCGATCTCGCCTTCACGCGTGAGCAGTTCAACCGTGCCCATTTCGCGCATATACATGCGCACCGGGTCAGTCGTGCGGCCAAACTCGGAATCGACGGTGGACAGCGCCACTTCGGCCTCTTCTTCCACTTCATCGTCTGCGGAGGCAACTGGTGCGTTGTCATTGAGCAGCAGCGTTTCGGCATCGGGCGCGCGCTCATAAACGGCCACGCCCATATCGTTGAACGTACCAATGATGCCTTCGATCGCTTCGGTTTCGGTGAAGCTGTCAGGCAGGTGATCGTTGATTTCGGCATAGGTCAAAAAGCCGCGTTCCTTGCCCAGCTTGATCAGCGCGCGCAGCTTCAGGCGGCGCGCTTCCAGCTCCTCGGCAGTGCCTGGCTGGGCGGAGGAAAACGCTTCCTTGAGCAGCGCTTTTTCCTTCGCGCGACGCTCGCGTGCGCTGGTTTTCTTCCCGCTTTTCCCGGCGCCTGTGGCGCTCTGGCGGATCGCCCGCGCCACGTGTTGTTCGTCAGGCTTGGCGGCCACGGGCTGGGGCGCGGCGTCCTGAACCGGAGCCTGGGCCTTTTTCTTCGTGGCGGCGTCTGCCTTTGCCGAAACACGGGTTTTCGGCAACGCAGCAGGCTTGCGCGGAGCTTTTGCCTTCTTCGTTACTGCCGGCGCGGAGCGCGTGGCCTTCACCGTTTTTGCGCTGGCGGAGGATTTTGCTGCCGTCCTGGCCGTGCCTTTGGTCGTGGTTGTGCGCACCGCGGGCTTCACGGTGAGCGTACGCTTGCGCGCTGCCGGCGCAGCCGCTGCCGGTTTTTTCGCGCTGCTGGATGTTTTTGCCTTTGCGACAGCTTTGCCAGACGTCCTGGTAGTTGCTGTTCTGGTTGCCGGTTTCGCCCGGCTCGCTGTTTTTCCTGCGCTCGTAGTCGTAGTCTTTGCCATTGCGATCGTGCCTTTGTCCAAAACGAAACCGTGTTTGCAGGAAAACCAGCAAACAAACCATTAGAAACCTTTAATTATAGCACGTAAACAAACTTTTTCGTTACATCATGATGACTCCATGATTACTTCATAATTCCCTGCCGCTACTGCCCAAGTTCACGTCTCATCTCCGCTCTGCTGCGGCTAAGTGTCGCGTATTCTGCCATCTCTTCGGCTGTAGGCTGCGATTGCCGCGACAGCGCATCCAGGCGTTCACCGCAGGCAACGTAGCGCATTTTCAGGATCGTGGCGGCCAGCTCCTCGCCACAATGCTGTTCCTGCTCACGCCGGCGCGCTTCTGCCACGGCATCCGCCGCGCTGCTTTCTGGCGCTTTTATCAGCAGGTCCCTGACATTTTCGTCGTACTCCAGGATTTTTCGGAAGATATCGTCAAATGTCGTCGCATACGCGCCAGTTCTAAGCAGATCCGACAATAATTCAAACGCAGCCGCATCGCCCAGCGCGCGGATATGCGTGAGCACTTCACGAAACAGTTCGCCATGCTGCGTCAGTGTCACCAGCGCGTTTTGCGCGTCATCGTCGATCTGCGCTGCGATCTGTGGATACATCACGAGGTTGCTCAATGCGCGCCGTTCGATATCCGTCACACGATACCGGTCCTTGCGCGCAGGAGCGTAACGCGCCGCGGCGGCAATGCGCGCATCCACTTCGCACAACGCAGTGACTTCCGCGAGCGGCACATTCAGCCGCTCGGCAAACTGGCGCAGAATCTGCGCGCGCAGCGCATTCGCTGGCAGCGCCTGCAACAGGGGCTTCGCATCGAACAACGCGCGCGCGCGGCCTTCGGGCTGCTCCAGCGCCTTGCCCGCCGTGGCTTCGCTGAGCAGGAACTGCGACAGGGGCGTCGCGCGTTCGACCTGTTGCGCAAAGGCCTCCGTGCCAAACTCGCGCACATAGCTGTCAGGGTCATGCTCCGGGGGCAGAAACAGGAAGCGGATCGTGCGGTTGTCCGCCGCATGGGACAGGCATGCTTCCAGCGCCCGTCGCGCCGCGCGTCGCCCCGCTGCATCGCCATCGAAACTGAACACGACCGTATCGGTCTGGCGCAGCAGCTTTTGCACATGCACCGGCGTGCAGGCGGTGCCCAGTGTGGCGACGACGTTGGGAAAGCCCAGCTGCGCCAGCGCCACCACGTCCATATAGCCTTCGACCACCAGCGCGTAGCCCTTTTCACGAATGGCCAGCCGCGCCTCGAACAGGCCGTAAAGCTCGCTGCCCTTGCTGAACAGCGGCGTTTCCGGCGAGTTCAGATATTTCGGCTCGCCGTGATCCAGCACGCGGCCCCCGAACCCGATCACCTGCCCTTTCACGTTGCGGATCGGGAACATGATGCGGTTGCGGAAGCGGTCATGGCGGCGCACACTGCCCTGCCCTTCCTGAGCGTCGCTGGCGATCACCAGCCCGGCTTCCACCAGCGCGGGGCTTTCGTAATCGTCAAACGCAGCGTCCAGGCTTTGCCAGCCTTCAGGCGCATAGCCTATGCCAAAGCGCTTCGCTATCTCGCCAGTCAGCCCTCGTCCTCTCAGATACTGGATGGCATGGGGCGCGCTGCGCAATTGCCTGCGATAAAAATTGTCCGCGATCTGCATGATCTCCGACAGCGCCACCGTGACGGCCTTCGAGACATTCGGCCCGTCCTGCCCATTCGCCGCGCCGCGCGAGGATGGCTCATGCGGCACGGTCATGCCCACCGACTGCGCCAGCTCGCTCACCGCTTCGGGAAACGTCATGCCCACATATTCCATCAGGAAGCCAATGGCTGTGCCATGCGCGCCGCACCCAAAGCAGTGATAGAACTGCCGGGACGGACTCACGGTAAACGACGGGCCTTTCTCGTTATGGAACGGGCATAGCCCGACAAAATTCGCGCCGCCTTTTTTCAGCTGCACATATTTGCCAACCACGTCAACAATATCAACGCGGTTGAGCAGATCCTGCAAAAACGAATGCGGAATCACGTTGTGTTACTTCGCCAGCGCCGCCCTGACCTGCGCGGACACGGCGGTCATGTCCGCGCGCCCTGCCAGCTTCGCCTTGAGCGCGCCCATCACCTTGCCCATGTCCTGCGGGCCGGATGCGCCTGCCTGCGCAATGGCGGCCTGCACCTGCGCGGCGATTTCCGCCTCTGAAAGCTGCGCGGGCATATACGCGGAAAGCACCGCCACTTCCTGCGTTTCCTTGCTGACGAGATCATCGCGCCCCGCCGACTTGAACTGGCTGATGGAATCGCGGCGCTGTTTGATCATTTTGTCGATCACCATGACGATGCCTGCATCATCAAGCGTAATGCGCTCGTCCACCTCGCGCTGCTTGATGGCCGCGAGCAGCAGGCGAATCGTGCCCAGCCGTTCGGTTTCATGCGCGCGCATGGCGGCTTTCATGTCATTGCTGATCTGGTCCTTGAGGCTCATTTTTTTACCGTTACCTGAAAAATGGGAAGATGGATGAATTATACTTGCGTGCGTTTTTCTTCCGTTTATCCATTGATATTTCATGCGCGTTCTTGGCATCGAAAGTTCCTGTGACGAAACTGGTCTTGCGCTGTACGACACACAACGCGGCCTGCTTGCCCATGCGCTGCATTCGCAGATTGCAATGCACCGCAAATATGGTGGCGTGGTGCCAGAACTGGCTTCGCGCGACCATATCCGGCGCGTTCTGCCCCTGCTCGAAAATGTGCTCGAAAAATCCGGGGCCACGCGCCACGATATCGACGCGATTGCGTGGACGCAAGGCCCGGGCCTGGCGGGTGCGCTGCTCGTGGGCGCAAGCGTGGCCAATGCGCTGGCCATGGCATGGGCCAAACCGGTGATTGGCATCCATCATCTTGAAGGGCATCTGCTGTCGCCGCTGCTTGTGGATGAACCGCCGCCGTTTCCGTTCGTTGCGCTGCTGGTGTCGGGCGGGCACACGCAACTGATGCGTGTCACGGAGGTGGGCGCTTACGAAACCCTGGGCGAAACACTCGATGACGCCGCTGGCGAAGCGTTTGATAAAACCGCGAAGCTGCTCGGCCTGGGTTACCCAGGTGGCCCTGAGGTATCGGAGCTGGCGCAGGCAGGCACGTCGGGCGTGATCAAACTGCCGCGCCCGATGCTGCATTCGGGCGATCTGGATTTCAGCTTCAGCGGCCTGAAAACGGCCGTGCTCACGCAGGTGCAGCGCCATGGCGATGCCATCACCGTGCAGGACAAGGCGAATATCGCGCGCGGTTTTGTCGATGCGGCCGTGGATGTGCTCGTGGCCAAGTCGCTGGCTGCGCTCAAACGCACAGGGCTGAAGCGGCTTGTGGTTGCCGGTGGTGTAGGCGCGAATCGCCAGTTGCGCGCCGCGCTGTCCGCTGCGGCCACGGCGCGCGGGTTTCAGGTGCACTACCCTGATTTGTCGCTATGCACCGACAACGGCGCCATGATTGCGTTAGCAGGCGCACTGCGCCTGGCGCGCTGGCCAGAACAGGCAAGCTTTGATTATGCGTTTACGGTGAAACCGCGCTGGGATCTGGCGGCGCTGGCGCAATAAGAATGGAGTTCTCATGAAAATTAGCCATATCTTGAACAGATTAAAAAAACTGTTGCTATCGGGAATAAGCTTGCCCGTCAAACTGAAACATCTGCTCAAGGATATGCGCAGTGACATACACAACATCAGGCAGGCGGAAAATCTCATTGCTTCGCAGATTGAAGCTTTGCAAAACGACGTGTATAACGTCAAGCAGGTAGCCAATCTGATCGCAATGCGGCAACGGCCAGGAAGAAATATCAAGGTCGTATTCCTTGTCCACAATATTGGTGCATGGGATTCCATTGCAGATGTGCTTGCTGCAATGCAGCAGGCCGACGATTTCATACCGATCGTGGCAAGCATCAACCGGAAATTTCCTGGAGATGAAACGTTCGGAATGGAACCGCTCACACATGCACGGCTTGACGAGATGGGTATTCCTCATATCAGGCTCGGCATGGAAAATTCGTTTGAGGCGCTGGACATTCTGAAAACCATCGCGCCAGACATCATTTTCCGGCAATCCCAGTGGGACCAGGATTTCCCGCCTGCCTTGCGTACTGCCGAACTGCGGTTTACGAGGTTGTGCTATGTCTCCTACGAGATTCTTTCTATGGTTGAAACGCCGCATAGCGGTATGGTTCCAGGCACGGATACCATTTTCCACCGTTCCTGCTGGCTTATTTTCTGTGCCGTGGAATCTGTTGTTACCCGTTTTTCCACGACAGCCGTTCGCCAATCCTCCAACGTTATCTGCACCGGCCACCCAAAGGTGGAACGCCTGATAAGGAAAGGCGAGCGCCCATATTGGCCCATTGTGCATCCGGATAAAAATGAAACGCACCAGAAAAAGGGGACAACAAAAATTCTTTGGTCCGCTCACCATAGCATAGGTAACGACTGGATCCGGTTTGGCCTGTTCCCAACGATCTACCGGGATATGCTCGCCTGGGCTGAGTCCAGCCCCGATGTGGAAATTGTTTTCAGCCCTCATCCTGGTTGTTTGAAGGCAACGGTGAGCCGGGGATATCTGTCCCAGCAGGAACTCGACGATTTTCTGGGGAAGTGGAACGCACTACCCAACACAGCCGTATTGCGGGAAGGCGATTATGCGCAGGTAATGGCTGCCTCGGATTGCCTGATCTGCGACGGGCTCAGCTTTCTGATGGAATACCAGCTATTTAACAAGCCAGTAATTTTTCTCGAAAGAAAAGACCACGTGGCATTCACGGACGATGGTCAGCGTATTATCGAAGGAACCCATCGTGTTAGCACGCTTGATGAAGCAAAGGCGCTTGCTGCACGGTTCAAAGACGGGTACCCTGATCCGTTATACAAAAAACAGATTGACAACGCACAATGGCTAAAAGCGTATGGTAATGCCGCGCAAAATATTCTGGCCGCAATACGGAACGGGATGAAGGAATGTAATCAGTACTCAATCCGCACATGACGGCTGTCACGCCACGCTTTCCGAAGCAAGGCAAGCGATGCCCATTTGTGATCTTTCAGGGCGATCACTGCATGTTTGAATAACGGGATATAAAAACGCCAAGCCGCCGCATATCCATACTCGTGAAAAACAACTAATTGATTGCGCAGGTTATAGTAATGTTTCAGACCATATGGGCCATTTCGCAAGCGATTGCCGGACTCCCGCTTATGATCGACAATAGCCGCAGGAACGAGCCTGATTTTCCATCCAGCCCGTTTGAGACGCAGTGAGTATTCAGTGTCATCATAAGCAAGAAAGAACGATGCGCTTGGCAGACCAACACTTTCGATTGCATTGCGCGACACAAGAAATCCGACAAACGATCCCGTGTCTATTGTGCACAGCGTTGTGTCATAAGCTGAGGCTGGCAACACTGGCTCTGCCAGTTTGACCGCATCGAAACTACGCCGGTGCTGCAATGCCAGTGCTCCAGATTCGACAACAGCAGTGCAGAGTGCGCCCGTGTCGTGTCCCGCCTGTGTAACCTGTGCCGCAAGCTGGGACAGGCAATCTGGGCGAGGGACGGCGTCATCATCGATCATGAAAATCCAGTCATGCCCCAACGCAATAGCGTATTCCAGACCAGCGCGAAAACCACCAGCGCCGCCCAGATTCATTTCCAGACAAACAACATCAATGTCGCTGCGCCCAGCCAGCAACGTCTGCGTCTCCTGGCTGCTTGCATTGTCAACCACGATCACAGCATCCGGCTGTGTTGTTTGTGCCTGCAACGCATCCAGCACTTCCGCCAGTAAAGCTGGCCGGTTATACGTCACGACAACTACAGCAAAGCTCATTGCAATGGATCGGTCATGAATTGTGGAATTGTTCGCCCAGAAGCCGCGGCGGCCAGAAACGCATCAGCCGTTTCAAGCGCTTCCTGAATCGTTACATGCATGTCAAGATACCGGTACGTGCCCAGGCGGCCAATGAATGTGATGTTTCTTTCGCCCCGGGCCAGCTCGATATAGCGCGCAAGCTGCGCCTTCTCCTCCACGAGACGAACCGGATAATATGGCACGTCGTTCTCACCGCACAGACGGCTGTACTCCTTGAAGATCAGCGTGCGTTCATGTGATTCCCACGGAGAGAAATGCTTGTGTTCGGAGATGCGTGTCCATGGCACTCCAGCATCACAGTAATTAATGACCGCGTTACCCTGGTAGTCGCCATCGTGGCGCTCAGTGACGAAATCAAGCGTGCGATAGCCCAGATGCCCTTCCCTGAAATCAAACCAGCCGTCGATTGGTCCGCTCTGGAACACGTGATCGTAGTCACGCGCCATCGAACGATCAAGCCTGGTATTCAGGTGAACATGGATAGCTGAATGATCAAGCAGCTTTTCGACGATGTGTGTATAACCGTTTCTGGGCATACCCTGAAATGCGCTGTTGTAGTAGTTATCGTCATAATTGAAACGTACCGGCAGACGCTTGAGGATGCTCGCTGGCAGTTCAGACGGAGCCATGCCCCATTGCTTCTGCGTGTAGCCATGGAAAAATGCTTCGTACAGTTCGCGGCCCACAAAACGCAACGCCTGTTCCTCAAAGGTGCGCGGCTCGTCAATCGAATTGTCGCCAATCGACCCCATGAACTCACATGCTTCCTTTGGAGAGAAAGACTTGCCAAAGAACTGGTTAATCGTCAGCAGGTTGATCGGAAGCGTGAAAACACGCCCTTTCACGATGGCCTTGACCCGATTTACAAATGGCATGAAGTCATCAAACGCGTTGACGAAACGCCAGACACGCTCATTGCTCGTATGGAAAATATGCGGGCCATAGACGTGCACCATAACGCCGGTATCTGCATCACGTTCCGAATGACAGTTTCCCGCCAGATGTGGGCGACTGTCAAACACATCAATCTGATATTGCCCGGTTTTAGCCAGCTGGTGAGCGACGACCGCGCCGGAAAAACCAGCACCAGCAATGCAAATTCGTTTCATTCTTTCATACCGGGGGAAATTTTTAGATGTTTTAGATGTTATCATACTTTTACATTTCATGCGCGTGACACATCTGTGTGTAATACTTGGCACATGCATAGCACTTGACACCATTTTCTAAAATGATATCGCAATCTGAAAATTTTTCCCTGGCGCCGCTTTGTGCCAAAACCTCTCCCCCTGCCCTGAATACAGTACAGCACGTGATAATGCCAGACTTCCAGTTTGGCGCGCGTGAGGACATGTATTTTCGTCCATGCAGCAGTACAGCAGTCAGGAATCTGGTTTCGCAGCAGCGCATCGAGTTTGGCAAAGGCGGCCTGGCCACGTTCGATACGTTCTTCAATGCGCTGACCATTCACACCTGGAAAAAGCACTGTACGCTGAGCGACCTGTACCTCGTGCTGAATGGGCGGGGGCGCTTTAGCGTGCGTTTTGGCCTGCATCGTCTGGGGCGTGCGCAATGCTGGCTTGAGGAGAAAATCGTTGATCTGGACGGGCCAGCA